>UINC01001304.1_pt1 | contig 23999 bp, 12 predicted proteins | sample 5385821 | NCBI WGS metagenome assembly UINC01 (sample SAMEA4666929, study PRJEB26691) | marine metagenome | isolation source: Pacific Ocean | place: Pacific Ocean | collected 2011-10-13 | reverse complement strand
ACACTTATAACCAGAATGAAATAGCGTACCCTCATCGTATTACCGCAAATTTACCAATTATTTCTTTATTGTTGTCCGACTCGACTACATAAATGTAAAGACCAGGTCCAATCAGTTGACCGTGGCTATTGGTCAGGTCCCACCAGGCATTGCCGTCAAATTCATTTTCATGCTGAAAAGAAGTGACGACTTCTCCCGTTACAGTGTAAATAGTAATCTGGCAGCGCTGGGGCAGGCGTGTAAAACGCAGCTTGCGCTGGAGTGGGGTTTCATTGAATTTAGAATGGACCATGTATGGGTTGGGCACCACCCGAATCTCGTTCAGTGTAGTATCCACCACATCCTGGACCGCACCAAGGATGCTCATATCCGAGACCCAGTTGTCTCCGTCAACAAAGAACTTTTGCGGACTGATAGTGACATCCAGGCCATCTGACCAGGGGTAGACCGGCAGCCAGGGGTTATCTTCATCCACCGTTCTTGGTTCCGGTTCTGTGCCAAAGGCTACGGGTCCATGGGCGGACCACAGCATTTGCTTAAAATAAACCGTATCTCCGGCAAAGTATTCCTTGCTCGCATTGAATTGCAAACGGTTTACATTCGGGGGAATAAACCAGTCCAACTGCAATTCATAATTGGATGCTTCGATCCAGGTCCCTGCCACTTTCAGCGAATCGTATCTTAATTTTAATAATTCATTCCGGGTCCAGGTAAAATCACTGGCTCCATTTTCAAAATCGATGGGGTTGCTGTTATTGTACCCGAAATCATTGCAGGTCAGACCAATTTTCTTTCCGGTCCACAAATTAGTGATTCGGAAAGGTATACCCATGAGTCCCTCACCATTGGCATTGGTGACCCCGATGGTATCCCCCACAGGTTCACTGAAAAATTCAATCTTGTAATTAAAATTGAGGCGCCGGTTATAACTGACAATATTGGTATAAGCCATATTTAGAAAAAGGTAAGCATCCAGGTATCCGCCGTACAGTATACTGTCAAGTTCAAGTTCAGTACCATCTCTCAAAGACCAGAGCAATGTATCAATTTCAAACGGCGGGACTGCCGATACGTTCAGCGGTAGCGCATTATCATATTTGAAACGAATACCCTTAAACTGTTCACTCCAGCGGTCAGCCGCAGTAATGATTTCATATTTTGGTATCACATAGGTATCCCCATCAACAACAGCTCCCGGCAAATCACTAAGGGAATCTTTCTCAAAAAAGTTCAAATCATTGGCGTAAAAGGATATAGTGCTTACCGGCTGGTTCTCTTGATTGATTTCATAGGCATAAACATAAGGATCCTCACAAGCCATTTCATCCACAGCCTGGGAACTTTGCTGAGCCTGAATTTCATAATGGAGCCTGGAGCTGATTATTTTTGTACGATCTACAATAAAATATTTCCGGTCTCCGGTTCCGATATTTGTCTCGTTTGAAGTGAACAATGCTTCGATATCATTTTCACTGGGGAAGGTAATATTACTGGCCGTATAACCGGGCATAACTGTGATGAAATTATGGTCACCGCTTGCTCCTTTATTAGACTCCAGACTTAGAAAACCGCGGTCAGGATTGGCAGCCAGGCGTAGAAATTGTCCGTCACCATCATAATAGGTCAATGTTTCCGGACCCAGAAAATGTCCTGGATTGAGCGGGGACCAGATCGTATCGGACTCATATATGCCCGAAGTATCGGTTTCGCTGAAAGACACCTGAAAAGGACTGAGCCCAATATCATAGGCTGTAACCGTATAGGTATATTCAACACCATCCACAACACTGGAATCGATGAATGAATATTCGATACCAGAATTTGTACCCAGGCTGAAACGGGGTGCCAAAGGATCTAACCCGGCAATGGACGTTCCGCGGAGCAATTCCCCGGACTCACAGGATTCATGTTCATAGATACAATGGAAAAAATCTTCATCATAGGAATAATCAAACTGAGCATAAGGTATCCAGCCGACAAAATCACCATTGTAATCATAGAGCCGATCATTGGGCCCGCCCCAGGTTTCGCCGCCATCTGTTGAGCGGTAAAGTTTGTACCCTTCGAAGTCGGAATATCCGGTCAGAGAATCATAGGATGCTTCTGATGCTGCGTCCCAGGACACCAGCGCTCTATTGTGGTCAGCCACAGCAAATACTTCAGGGCTCTGGGGCGCAGAGAACTCACTGAAGATCACTTCAACTGAATCCTGATCCACAGCACCTTCTTCATCCATGACCCGCAGGCTGTACACGTAACGCGTATATCTGGTATTGGGAAACTCATCTACCACTGTAACCGTTGAATCTGTGACGATCTCCCCACTGGGTGCTTCCCACTCGTATAACAGAGCTGAACCTTCCGGGTCCCATGAACCAGCAGCACTCAAAACCACAGGGCGCGGGTCAAACTTGGCAACACGCACGGTGCCGCCGGCATCCGCTGCAGGACATAAGTTGTTCTGGATAGTAATCAGAACAGTATCTGTGTTTATACAGTAACCGTCATAAACATCCAGCTGCACCCGATAAATTGCGGAAATAGTAAGATCGGTTGGACTGGTCACCAGCGGCGTAGCTGTTGAGGTTCCAGACAGATCAAGTCCATCCAGGGATGTCCAGCTATAGGTCAGTTCATTCCAATCCGCATCATAAGACTGATTTCCACTCAAGGAGAACTGATATTCGCATGTCTCCAGGTCTAACCCTGCATCCGCCACCGGAGCTTCATTATCCAGATAATTGATCCGTACCACATCGGACACGGTATGGGCATCATCAGACACATTCAATAAGAAGGAAAAAATCCTGTCTGCATCAATTTCCGGAAATGTAAACGTGGCCACGGGTGAATTTGCATTTTGGATATAGCTGTCATATCCATTCTGGGATGACCATTGAAAAGTGAGAACATCCCCTTCCGGATCTTCCGTTTCAGAGCCATCTAATGTCGCTGAAGGAAAACAGCCATTGCTGAGTTCCTGATCCTCCCCCGCCACTGCAGTAGGACACATATTTGCAAAACAAGTAACAATAATCGTATCCCGATCTTCACAAATACTATCATCATCATATACCCGTAATTCAATCCTGAAATCTGAACTTTCCGCTAAATCTTGTGGATATTTAAAGTAGGGGTCCACCTCATCAGACTGGGATGAACTGATAGTAATACCTTCGTCCAGCACAGTCCATTCGTAGTTGATATTCCCATTCTCAACATTGGAATCGCTGCCGTCGAGATAAACCCGGTATTGGCTTCCTTCCCCTGTGCACACGGTGGTATCTGCACCTGCATCGGACAGACAGGTTTGTCCCCAGAGCGGGTGAGCCTGGACAATTAGGACCATAAATAAACTGCGGAAAAATATTTTACCCATCTAGAATTGCAGACCCATAGCCACCTGGTGAGTAATTTTCAATACATCATAATCCACAAAGGCATAATCCACTGTAAGCGCCATCCTGCCCAGCCTGAGATTCAATCCACCGCCCAGACTCAACCCCGCCGTATCATGATTTAAATGCATGCCACCGCGCACAAATGCCAGACTCTGCCAGCCATACTCCAGACCAACACCCCCATATACATCATAATCACTGGGCTTGATGCCGTCTATGCTCAAACGCAAACTGTGAACCGGATTCTTGATAAATACACTGTTCGGACCCATTAACTCATTCTCTATACCCAATCGAAATACCAGAGGCAATGGAAACTTGTCCGTAATCTTACTCACCCGCTCATCAACATCAATCGTATCCGGCACTGTAATATGCAGGGACTCCCCGTTATACTGAACTTCCGGACCAAAATTGGTAATGCTCATACCCAGTATCACCCCGTATATGCCCGTGTCAAAATTAGACCCCAGATCAAATGATACCGTCTGCATCCCAGCCTCATAAATCTGGTCACGTATATAATTGAGCGACGCACCAACCTTTAAACGGTCCGTCAGGCGGCGGGCATACGTACCGCGGACCGCCATGGAAATCACGCTGAAATCCTCCCCCGTACCATCCGGGTAATATTCGTTGGTTACCGCCATCTTTCCGCTGTTCAGGTAAAATATATGAAAACCTGCAAAATCCGAAGGAGTGATCCTGGTCCCAAATGTGAAAACACCGTGCTGGATACCCGCCAGGTAATTCACCGCCGAAAAATAGGCCTCACTTTTCTCAATGAAACCAATACTGGACGGGTTATACGGTATACCCGCCACTCCGCGGCCGCTGGCCACAAAAGTACCCCCCATACCGATGGCCCGGGCCGAAGTCTCCAGCTTCAGCCAGTTCGCCGCCGATGTCGCTACCTTGGTTACCACCTCCGGTATATCACGATACTGGCCAAATACCATACTAACACTTATAACCAGAATGAAATAGCGTACCCTCATCGTATTACCGCAAATTTACCCACTTTCGTATCACTGGTTTTACCCGATGCATCCTTTTGTCTAACATAAAAAAGATATAAGCCCGGTGCCACCTCCTGGTTATTAATCGTTCTCATATCCCACCATTCATTTCCCGATTCCGGATTGTCATGCTCAACAGTGCTTACATATTCTCCCGAGACAGTATAGATCTCTATGTCGCAGCGTTCCGGGAGGTTGGTAAATCGGATCCGCCTCAAATATTCAGATTCCTTGAAGCCTGAACGTACGATGTAGGGGTTGGGTACAACCCCTACGCTGTTCAAATTATCTTTGGGCACCACCCCTGGATACACTTGCACGAAATTGCGGTCTAGAATAGTAGTCCCTTTCGAATTTTCTATAGCGGCATACCCTTCCGGATTGGCCCATTGATCAGGATTGGAATAATTGGTATCAATAATCGCTTCAAATTGACCATTCCCAACGTCTATGAAACGAGTTATAAAAGGTGGTTCAACACCCATATCATAGGCGACCACAGAATAGGTGTATTCGATTCCATCGGTGACATCAAGATCGATATAAACATATTGCATTGTATCACCATTGATAATTTTAATATTATCCAGACGGATGGATTCGAATCCTGTATTTTCTCCCAGACTGAACCACGGGTAATAAGGATCTTCACCGCTGATACCGTGGCCGCGCTGTTCCTGGCGTTCACAGTCATCATTATTGGTATAAGCGCAATGAAGGGAGTCTTCCATTGCGGAAAGGTCAAACTGCTGGTAAGGGCGCCAGCCCACAAATATACCATCCGTATTGTAGATCATGTCATCTGCGCCGCCCCAGGTCTGGCCGCCATCCAAACTTCTGTAGATCTTGTATCCTTCAAAATCTGCATACCCTGTGACCACATCTCTTGACTGTTCCGCATGGTTATTCCAGTATAAACGGACTTCTCCCCGTCCTGTTTCAGCATGGACTGTAGGACGGGTGGGCGGAGTAAATCCCTGGTAACGGGAATTATACATCACCTGTGCGAAACGGGCATTATTGATGAGGTCATCCTCGGTCTGACCGTAGATGATACAGAAGGAAAATGGGACTTCCCGGCCAACAGGAAGATCAAAAGGTCCACAGCTAAGGATCAAGACGCAATCCAGGCCCGGCGGTTCTCTTAAGTAAACGGGCTCTTCCTTCAAACCTTCAATGGAATCAAAATGGGGATTCAGATCGGATGGCAGGTCTGTACCAGGATTATCAGTGTGAAAATGCCAATCCTTTTCGCCCTCGCTCAGGTTTGTGGTATCACCAGTCATAAGTTTATACAGTATTTCTTCCTTATTCCGGGCCACAGGACAACCTGGACTGCCGGCATAACAACTGGCCTGGTTTCCTTCCGGCTGTATAACACCGGGGCGTGCATACCAGTCCACCCAATGCCAGTCCGTCATTTTAAGCGGCTCGCCAGGAAATATATCTATAGTGCCATCCTGATCCAGGTCAATATTTACCGTAGCCCTGGGCGAATCAAGAAGCTGGGTGGCCACAACACCAAAATTCGATCCGGGAGCGGTCACTGGTTCTGTATCCAGTGGATACCCAGCCACTCCGGATAGCCCATCGTGGTCCCCGACCATGGCCATACTGATCAGCATCCGTTCATTATTGATCACAAAACTTTCCCAGTAATATTTCATAAAATCATCATCATTGGTATGGAGCCCGGAATTATAACCATTAATATCGCCTACCAGTACATCTGCATCCATATAAAAGCCCAGGGTCATACCCTCATAATTAAAACCATTTCCGCGGTTCAGCTTGGTCCCATCAGGCATAATCATTCCTTCTCCGCATAACTGGTTGCCATAATCATCATAAACAGGATCTCCATTTTCATCTTCCGCGCACCAGTCGCCACTTTCATTTCTAACCTTTACAGTCACAAACATGATGTCTTCTGCGTAAGAGACACCATAGGAATGAGCAGTTGCCATAACGCGGATTCCCATAGGGTAGCCTGTCTGTTCGTATTCGTTATTCGTATTTACATTATTTGCCCGGTGGGTCCAGCGGTCATCAAATTCCATAAACACATCCATATCAGAAATAAAACGGCCAGGAATTTCTTCCCAGCAATCCGGGTCTTTCCTGGAATTAGAACATCCAGGAAGATTTATGTTATAATCCTGTGACCAGCTTCCAGGCCAGAAACTTTCCATTTCACCTGTGTTTTCATTCAGTCTTAGGGGCCAGGTATCGGAATATCCAGAGTGAGCAAGAGCCGGATAACTATCTCCTGCGTCTGAGAAGGATGTATTATAAAAAATATCCCCCACGCTGGTTTCTGGATTGTGCGTTTTTACCCGTGATCCGGTCGATGCGTGCCAGTCCGAATCAATGCTGTTGGTTGTTCTGGTAAACCAGGATTCTGCAACGTTGGCACCAAAATACACGTAAGGGTCATCCTGGGTCCATTCTTCCAGGTCTTCTCCATAGTCATAATAATCAAATTGCTCTTCCCGGGATTTTAACTTCGGACGCAGTGCCCAGGGATAGATAAAACCGGTCCTGGCAGAAGACTTGTTGGGATCGGCGCTTCCAAACAGACTTAAAATCACCTTTCTTGTTTCATGGTTGAACATAAACTGATTCTCAGCATCAAATTCTTCCAGCGAATTTTTTTCATTTTCCGGCACATACAGGCCGTCATCATTTTCAGCTTCAAAAATTACGCCTGCAAAAGATGTGTCATATTCTGTTGGAAACCAGGCATCATAAGCCGGGGTTGATTCCCAGATACCATATAATTCCACACCATCTTCATCCACAATGGTTTCAACATTGTCCCAGCTGTATTCAAGGGATTGCTTATACCCTGGTACCCCTGCTAAAAAAGCAACTGCGGGCAGATAGGCATATTCACCCCATAACCCTGCAGGATGATGGTCCCAGTTAATGAAACTTCCATAATTGGTAATGGCGTTTTTTATTTTTCCCTGTAAAAGATAGCCCCTGGCGCGGTCATTCATGGGGTTTGTGGGAAAAGGGTTGTCACCGATCTTAGCCATCGGTGTTGCCCCAAAGGTTTTTTCCGATGAAACTGCAGAATCCTTGACCCGCCCATCCACACCATAAACACTGCAGACCATGACAAAGGACAAAACAGTATTAATAATCCTGATCATTTTTCAAAATCAATTCTTATAAAAAAGTTGATCTCTCTCGGCTGTGATAATCTCCAAGGGCGATCATAATAGGCGCTAGATTTATCCGCGGAGACTCCTGCGCCTGCAGGATCAGTACCTGGGAGACCAACATAATTAGTGTAATATTCTCCAGGATCCAATGGTTTGCCAGTCAATGGATACACATCTACAGCATTGCGGATATCCAATACATTGTACACATTCAAACCCATTGCAATCGTGTGCCCCATTGTACTGATATATTTTGAGAAAGAAATATCTAAGTCTTTCCATCCCGGAGACCTCTTGGAATTTGGATTTTTGCCATCATATGTTGGATCTCTCCCGGCAAATATCATGGGTGTATATGGGGTTCCGCTTTCATACCTGGCAACTAAACTGGTCCTGATACCGAAGGGCAGCATTGTATAAAACCAATAGGTGAGTGTATGGGGACGGTCAAAGTAAGTAATACTTTCTTGACTGGGAGCGTCAATGTACTGTCCGCTGATGCTGGCCCATGCGTACTCAGAATTTTGTTTTGTTATCATATTGCCATACTGCAATTTTGAACCAAACATTCGGCCCCGCCATTCCAGGTCAATATCAATGCCCTTGGCACTTCCATAATCCCCATTGGCTCCGACATTGTAGGTATATACTCCAGAACGCTGATAATTGTATCTTGTCATCTGATCCATATCTTTCACCCAGGCCATAATGGAATATTTCCAGCTTCTTCCCACCTGCACATTAAGACCTGCGGAGTATTCCTGAGTCTTTTCAGCACCAATGGTTGCATTACCAACTACGCTTTGCTCACTCTCTTCAAATAATTCTTCCGGATTTTCCAGGCGGTTCGTATTTAGGTAGACATCCTGATAGATCGGATTTTGCATATACAACCCATAGTTGAATGTAAAGGTTGATTTATCCGTGATAACATGGCTGAACCCAATCCGGGGGCTGATCTTATAACTCCAGCCCGAATCCTTTAAAAAAACCTTCTGCCTGGCCAGGCCAGCAAGATCTGAAGCCTTTTCGCCCGCATCCCACCTATCGTTATTATTCAGATCGGAAAAAAACCAGGGGCGGCCGGGACTATAGTTCCCCGCAGTATCAGCCCATATCTGGGTATTATAATTAACAAAATCAGCCCGGATACCATAGTTGATAACCATCCAGGGGACTTCAAATGTATTTTGGATATATACATTGAACTCCTTTGGTTGCCTGAATTCATCCCAACTCCCATTACTATTGGCATCCGTAAACGTTTCACCTGGATCCCATACATTATTCCCTTCCCCGGCATCTGCTTCCACATAGCCTTCATCCCCAAGCACCAGTCCATCAGGACCCGAATCATTCCAGTACTCTGCAAACGTTTGTACAAATGCCCCGGCCCCGAGCCAGGGATACTTGACTTCGTAAAAATTCAGCTTGTGGTACTTATAGTCCACACCGGTACGAATTTTCCATTGATCCGTCAATTGTGATGTAATATCAAAGCGCACTTCATCCGTTTCCGCCTGTGATTCAGCAAAAAAATTATCATGCCCGCCGAACGCACTGCCTTCATCCCAATATTCAAACTCCGGAGTAGGCGCATAATAATACGGATCATCCGGTGCTCCCGTGTATAAAGGGAAGTAGTCATACCCTGGAACATTGTCCCATTGATAATATATGTGCGATGCATCCAGAAAGTCCTCATAACTCTCATACATCTCAGGTGTTAACCAGTAACTGCCATCCCTATTAATAGCCTCCTGAACCAGTGCTGGGCCATCCCAGATACCATTACTATTTGAATCGGTCCATAGTTCACCTTCATCCCAGATTCCATTCTGATCTACATCATCCCAATCTTCTGCGAGGTCCCAGTTGTAGAGACCAGGCACAGCTCCATGATACCAGCCGCTGCGGCCATCCACCATTGTATAACGGACCGTATCACCATCTTCGCCAATGCTGTAGGGTACAACAAAGGGATTATCAGGGTCAGAAATTTCTTTGATCCAGCCCCCTGAGCCTGAGTGGCCCGCGGGATGGCGCCATTCAAACCAGTTAGGATAACCGTCGCCGTCGTTGTCCCGCCAGCGCACACCCTGGAACTGATCCTGAGTAAAATTAGAGAACCGCAATGTATAAAATGTACGCGGTGTGAGGGAATGATTGAGTTCAAAATAGTAACGGTAGGTGTCCCTGAATAGCTCCTGCTGGCCCTCATTCCAGTATAAATATCGTGGGTTGAAAGACTGACGGTGGTTTGCTACCTGCCAATAATTTCCATTAATACGAAGTTTATTCGAAAATTTATAGGTTAATTTGGCAAAAATATCCCATGTTTTTGTGAACCCAAAGCCCCGGAATCCCGCCACATCATCCCAGGGGCTGACTACATTACTTTTATTCATATTCAGGGTATCCAGATTTACATCCCCTTCATTTAGGAATATTTTCCGTCCCTGATAAACTTTATCATCGAATTTAAATACATCGTAATAATCTTCGCTGCTATATTGCCCGGAAACCCAGAAAAAAAGCTTAGGCAGGCCTAGTATAGGTCCGCCAACACCAAACATGTAGTCATTATAACCGCGTATTTTATCAAAATTTCTTGTTGCATCTTTGTTTCTTGAATCAGCAAGAATATTGAGCATGGAACCAACCTGACTGGTTTCATATCGAAAATGATACTCAATGTCTTTCCCTCCTGAATTGGTATGGTAGTTGGAAACTGCTGATTGAGCATCACCATATTCAGCGTTAAATCCGCCCTGCTGAAAATCAAATTCCTTCACGGCAAAAATATTTAATCGGGTCCCGGAACCGATACCGCCATAAATTGGGTTGCGCAGATACATACCATCCATCATGTAGGCAATCTGCCCAGATCGTCCACCCCGCACGTGAATTTCTTCTAAGCCCCGTTCTTCATTATCAGGAACTCCCCTGGTTCTGCTTTCTATTTTAACTACACCGGATTGCAGGGTATAAAGATCCGTCAAGTCGCGAATAGGCAAAGCCTGGATCGCCTCTTTGCCTACCGTTACTTTTTTTGATGTTGTACCTTTTTCAACTAGGGGACGTTCACCCAGGATTACCACTTCCTCCAATTCAACACTTGCCTCATTTAAAGTGAAATTCAGCCAGACAGTCTGATCCATCATGACTCTGACTTCTTTTATGGTTTGCTTCTGATAACCCATCATCTGAACCACAACATCATAATCATCTACAGGAACATTGAGGATGATATAATTACCATTTACATCTGCTGCTGCACCCATACTTATGGCAGGAATATATATGTTGGCCCCAGGCAGCGGAACACCCTCTATATCCGTGACCTTACCGCGTATGGTTCCATCTGTTCCTCCATTCAAAAAAGAACAATAAATGAAAAATATTAGAAATAATTTTTGTCTCATTATTCCCCGAACTCCCTCAGGTTGATAGTATGAATGCCTGCCTGGGTGCTGACCCGAAAGGGGTCATAATCAAAATCAGGATGGTTCGCGATATCCTGAAGTTGAATGACCTGGGCCGGATGGGTTAATCTTTTGAAGACACCATTCTGACTGCTTTGCTGGATAGATGCCAGTTCCAGGCGATTCAATCCAACCCAGGCCTGGTTCGAACTATCCGGGGTGCCGTTGTAAGTTAAATCACTCATATAGGGGTGCTCGGTCCAGCGTACATGAACCTCACTTTTAACAACCCCATATCCATTGGCCAGCCAGGATTCGGTTCGCTGACCAAACTGTACCCCCGAACCCAGCATGGTCATAGTCAGAAGACGGGTCACCTTAAAACAGTCAGTAAAGGTAGTATCCACTGCCGGACATTCTTCCGGATCGGTCACCATCGAGTTGTCGAAAAGACAGGTAAATGTTCCCGAACCATCATTCTCATAACGTTTTCTGGCCGCAGGCACCGTGGCCTGGGAACTTTCCACAGTATAAGATTTTTCTACAAAATAGATCGCAATGGCAGTGGTGTCATAATAAGCGGTATCTACCTGCTCCCCATCCCGAATCGTACCATTGGATGTAAAATACAATACCTCACTCTCTAGCTGTCGTTTGTGCCAGAACCCATCCTGGATCTCACCGGGGCTGAAATAAAACCCTATGGGTAAAAAATATGCCGGGTGAACTACCTGATTGACGTGATTTTGCTCATAAAATATCTGGTAATTATAGTGTCGTTCCTCCACACCGCCGCTGGTAGTGGTCCATTCTGATTTGGTGATAAAATAATCTTCCGGCAACTGGTCATGATGCTTAATGTGCCCAACTTTTTCACGGGTATACAGAGTCACTACGGAATCGACGTCATCCACATATTGCTGCTTGAAATCCAGAAAATCAACTTCTTCAATGATATCAGTGTATACATTACCCCACCTGTCTGTCAAATCATCATTTAATGAAATTTCCAGTAGTACAACTGGGTTTTCCTGATCGGACCAATCTACCAACAAGTTTGCGGGTTTATCTTGAATGGTATATAGTAATTTATCCGGAACACCGTCGCCGTCAATATCCTTCAATGTAAATCCTTCAGTAGCATCGTAAAGACGATTGCCAGTATCGACAAACTCCTCACCATCATCATAGGTGTTGTTTGCATTGGCATCTGTAAAAGATTCGGATCCATCCCATTTTTCATTACAGTTCCGATCTTCATAGGGTTCATTGAGATCATACTGGTCATCTTCGTTAATATCATACCATACTTCCGCAGGGTCCCACAACCCGTTGCCTCTGTCCTCAAATTCATAGACAACGCCATAAATACCATCTGCATTATAATCTGCAATAATGATGTCTGTACCTTCGTCGTAGACACCATTGTTATTCTGGTCGGTATATTCATAAAGAACCTGGTATTTCCCATCATTATTATAATCTTCGATCTGTTCTTCATGCTGATCCCACTCGCCATTGTCATTACAATCAGTATTTTCTCTAAATACAAGTGAGTCCAAGCTTAACTGTTGGCGGATGAAATCAAATGTGGCGGTGAAGCGGATCCGCTCATCTGCCATAAAAACAAAATTTGTATCCTTCCATTCCGACGAATCCACAAAGAGAATCCCGGTTTCAATGAATGGTGTATCAACCACGGCACGGTAGGCACTCACGTCAAAGATTTCCTCATAATGGATCATTGTATCACTCTGGATCCAGTTTGAATTTCTCAGCTGGTATCGCTGCTGTGAAGGTTCGGCATCCAGGTCCCACTCCAGTAATTCAAGATTTTTAAACTGTGTAGAGGTGATCAAAACAGAATCGGGAACAATGGAATCCTGTACAGAAAGGGAATCAATGTAATACCTGCGAGTGTATTCTGGGGCATCATCCGGTTCCATGGTAACCAGATAATCAGGAAAGGTTCTGTATGACATAGCGGGCGGATCTTTCTGGAATAAGCCGTAATACTTTTCATAGTCATATCCCAGAATCGATGGATGGAACCGATAAAAACTAGCGTTAATATCATTTTCAAAATTGTAAAAATAATCAGAGACTTGACCAGTTTGCCCATTTCCTACAGAAGGGCTGCTAAGGGTATTATTTGAAGTTGAAATTAATTCAGCCTGGTCATTTTCAGGGTTTTCACATCCCCACTGGGTGAGTCCAAAAACACCTGCGAAAATAATAAAGAATAATCTTTTCTTATCCATGGAGTTATTTAATGATGGGTACCAAACCAATACAAAGTGTTTAATTTAGGTATTCAATTCATACAAATCGTTATGATTTTAGAGAATAGTTTTGTTTTATGAATCCTTAAATTCCAATAGTTATCAAATATGAAAAATATAATATATCCAACCTTTATATTTCTATCGATATTTACTATTCTTCTTGGTGATCTGGCCAGTCCCACACCGTTCACTGTCAGACAGCCCACTGGAATGGAATTAAATATATTTATCCGCGGCAACCACCTGAGAAACTGGTACGAATATCATGGCTGGTCCATTGTAAAGAATACGGCTGACTGGTGGGTCTATGCCAGCGGAGTGGACGGACAGAAACTTCTGGCAAGTGACCAGAGGGTAGGGATCGACCCGGAGCCAGATCATAACCTGCAGCTATCAGGTATCACCGGGAAATTGATCCCGGAGGCGCTGGTCCTGGAAGATGATGCCCCAATTCCCAATCTATACAGCACCAGGGATGATACATTCAGGGTTCCCATGATATTGGTCGAATTTCCTGATTACGGTGCCACCTATGAAACCAGCAAATTTGACAGCTTGATGAACTACGAAGGATACACTCATTTGAACTACAGCAGTACAGGCAGCTTCCGTGATTTCTATAAGGAAATATCCTACGGTCAGTTCATTGCCGACGTGGATGTCAGTGACTGGTTCATGGCAGAACATAACCATGATTACTATGGCTACAATAATGGTTACCAGCGGGTCAAGCGCCTGGTCAGAAATATGGTGGACTCGCTGGAAGCAGCCGGATTTGACTGGTCCATCTACGACAACGACGGCGATGGCTATGTGGATGCTCTGAACCTGGCCCATGCCGGACCCGGCGCGGAAGAAGGAGATGAAACAAACATATGGTCCCATAAATCCAGCCTGGGAAACCTTGCAGTGACTTATGACGGTGTAACAATTAGCAGTTACAATTTCAATCCGGAAAAGCAGATGGGCAATTTTGTTTGCATCGGTGTATTAGCCCATGAATTCGGCCACGCCCTGGGTCTCCCTGATTTGTATGATACGGACTATTCTTCCACAGGTGCAGGAAAATTGGCTCTAATGGCCAGCGGCTCCTGGGGCACAACCGGAACCAGCCCCTGGTACCCATCCACCATGATTGGCTGGTGCAAAAATGAGCTTGGCTGGGTGGATGTTATTGAATTCACAAATTCACAAGATGGTGTAGAGGTCGAACAAACTTATAGCAGTAATACCATCTATAAAGTGCAGCATCCTACCGTGGATGATGAATACTGGTACATTGAGAACAGGCAGAAAATTGGTTCCGACACGCTTATGCCCCGGCCGGGTTTAACCATCTGGCATATCAAAGAATCGATAGCGAGCGGATGGTCCCCAAACAGTGATGAACCTTATTATGGGGTAGCGCTGGAACAGGCAGATGGGCTTTTTGCCCTGGAGAACGGCGGCCCCAGCGACGGCGGCGATGTATTCCCCGGCACAACCGGAAATCGGGAATTCAGCCATACAACCATCCCCTCCACCCATAGTATGTATGGTGAAATTTCCATGATCCGCATTGATAATATCTCTGATCCTGTCCCAAGCATGACCTTGGATATCGAACTCAATGAAATTATTCTCGCTGAAGCCAGTATCGGTAACGGATCAGGGATCGCCAACCAGCAGGGCACTTTCAGCATTGCTCTGGCAAATGATCAGGACATGACTGAGTTAGAGCTAGAATTGTTTTTTAATCCTGGCATCATTTCCATCACAGAAGTATCACCCACAGCTAGGGTAAGTGTTGATTCAATTATTATTGATGCGCAACGAATAACACTGGTTAACCCTTTGATCACAGCCGGCAATGGTGACATTCTGGATTTTACCGTTCAAATCAATACCGGTGTGAGCACGGATGTAATAATCACTATACCCATTGCCTATGGGGTCAATGCTGCCGGGGATGAAGTTGGAATCATTGCCAATGATTTCGGCACTTTCTCCATCGCTGCCATTGATCAGCTATTCAATATTGGAAATGGATCAGGGGCTATCAATGGCGGTGCTTCATTTTCTGTTTCACTGGCAAACACCGTCCCGCTGCAGCTGGGCGTGCTGCAGTTTACCCTTTCTCCTGATTTGATTACTTTTTCTGATGAACCCTTCCAAGACCTGAACGGCAATCAGCTCTATGACAGTGATGAACCTTTCACAGACTGGAATAACAATGGCCTCTGGTCACCCATCCTTGAGCATACAGGACTGGCAACTGACTGGGTATTGGAAATCCAGGGAATTGGTTCAAATCTGGACATAGCTTTTTCCAACTGGTCGGTACCGTTGGCGCCCGGTACACACTCTCTCTTTCAAATAAACGGCATGGTCAATGCACAGGCCCAGTTGGATGACCAGGTCACCGTATCTGCCCACGTTTTTCTTTTAATGGATGGCTGGGGTAATACAGGCGTCCCATCACCAGATATCAGCGGCACCATTACCATTGATCAAGTTTTAGCTCAGGGCCAGGAACAGGTCATACCGGACGGATTTGCCCTTCGTCATATATATCCGAATCCATTCAACCCCAGTACCACATTTGTCTTTACTGTACCTAAAAATATAAATACGCCTGTTTCAATCTTGATTTATGATATTACCGGTCGCCAGGTAACAACACTCACGGACCAGGTTTATACTGCCGGTACCCATCAACTGCAATGGAATGCGTCTAATCTGGGTGCGGGTATTTATTTTACTGAGTTCCTGGCAGGGCAGGTCCGGCAGATCAAAAAAGTTACTTTATTGAAATAAAATAATCCTGGGGTTCAAGGGGTCGCATTATCAGGCGGATTTCCGCTTACGGCTGTTTTTATATAATGGATCCTTGCCCTTTAAAATTGTTTCTTTGGTGATCACAACCCGTTCAATTCCCTCCATCTCCGGAATGTAGTACATGATATCCAGCAGATGTTCTTCCATCACTGAACGCAGTGCCCGTGCGCCTGCGTTGCGTCCCAATGATAATTCCACAATCGCCGATAAAGCAGAATCGTGAAATTCCAGTTCAATTCCCTCAAGCATAAACAATTTTTTATATTGCTTCACCAAAGCATTTTTGGGTTCGGTTAACACCCTCATTAAATCCTCTTCAGATAAGGTATCCAGGGTGCTGACCACCGGCAGGCGGCCCACAAGCTCTGGAATCATACCATAGGCAATCAAATCTTCCTGACGAACATCGCTGAAAATGGATTTTTCACTTCTTTTCCTGGCTGTTTTCCTGGTTCCGAACCCCAGTTCACCTTTTCCCATGCGTCTGGAAATAATCTCTTCCAATCCTGTAAAAGAGCCACCGCAAATAAATAAAATATTGGATGTATCTACTGCGATCAGGCTTTGCTCAGGGTGTTTACGACCGCCTTTAGGAGGAACATTGGCCAAGGTTCCTTCCAAGATCTTCAGCAGGGCCTGCTGAACCCCCTCGCCGCTCACATCCCGTGTGATAGAGGCACTGGCAATTTTGCGGCCGATCTTGTCGATCTCATCGATATAAATGATCCCTCTTTCCGCTGCAGCAATGTTATAGTTGGATATCTGCAGGAGCCGCACCAGAATATTTTCAACATCTTCACCTACGTATCCCGCTTCCGTTAATGTGGTGGCATCCGCAATGGCAAAAGGGACAGATAAAAACCGTGCCAGGGTCTGGGCGATAAGCGTTTTGCCTGTTCCGGTAGAACCAATCAATAGAATATTGCTCTTATCCAGTTCCACATCAGAATAATAGGATTGGTGAATGATACGTTTATAATGGTTATATACCGCCACCGCAATGGATTTCTTTGCCCCTTCCTGTCCAATCACATGGGCGTCTAGATGTGTTTTTATTTTTGCTGGTTTTTGCAGGGTAACCTTAAAACCGGAATGAGGTTTATCCATTTCCGGTTCCAGGTTAATTTCCAGTTTTTTCCCTTTACCCGTATCTGGTTTCATTTTCGTTTGGTCAGGATTGTATCAATAATGCCATATTTTTTTGCTTCGGTAGAACTCATAAAATTATTACGATCCGTATCTGTTTCAATCTTTTTCTGGGTCTGGCCTGTATTCTTGGCCAGAATCGTATTCAGTTGTTTTTTCATTCTCAGGATTTCATCCGCCTGAATTTTAATATCTGTTGCCTGGCCTTCCGCCCCGCCCAGGGGCTGATGGAGCATGATCCGGGAGTTGGGCAACGCAGACCTTTTCCCTTTTGTACCGCCGGCCAGCAGAAAAGCGGCCATGCTGGCTGCCTGTCCCAGGCAAATGGTGGCAACATCTGGCTTGATATACTGCATGGTATCATAAACACCCATCCCTGAAGTAATGATTCCTCCTGGTGAATTGATGTACAGATATATATCTTTTTTATCATCATCTGCTTCCAGGAAAAGCAGTTGAGCAATGACCAGTGACGCAATGGAATCTTCGATCGGTGTCCCTAAAAATACGATTCGTTCTTTCAACAGCCGGGAGTAGATATCGAACGCGCGTTCGGAACGTCCTGATTGCTCTACAACCATGGGAACCAACTGATTCAGTGTTTTTTCATCAATGTTCATGGTGTTGTCCGCGTATATCTTTTGTTTCCACTTCTACCTCTTTGACTTTAGCAAATTGCTTGAGGTATTCCAAGATTTTCTTTTCAACAATATCATCCCCAAGTCGATCCCGATTACTGGGTTTCTTATAGTATTTTCTTATTTCTTTTTCCGAACCGGGTGAACGGGTGATCAGTTTTTCCACTTCAGCTTCCACATCTTCCTTGCTGGGCGATATACTCTCCTGTTCGATAAATAATTTGCGCAGAGAGTGCCATTTCAGGTTACGTTCCGCCAAAGGCTTATACTGTTCCCGGACCTTGGCTTCATCAATGGGTTCACCGTTATTCTGTTTTTTTAGATCCTCAACAAAATTATCCAGGTAATTGTCAACCATACTTGGGGCGAAAGAGGGGTTGGACATATCAATGAGTGCGTCAGTCAGATCCCTTTCGAAGGCTGTTTGGGAACGTTCCTCAAAATTAGCCTGGATTTTTTTCTCCACCTCATCATGCAAGGCATCCAAAGACGATAATTCCGGATTGACAAGTCTAAGAAAATCATCATCCAGATCGGGCAATATTTCACGCTCAACATTATTTACTGTCAGCTCATATTCAGCATGATCCCCTTCTTTGTTTATGGGCAGCGTCAGCCGTGTTTTCTCATCTGTCTTTAACCCAATAAGCCTTTCCTTTTGCTCATCGGTAAAAGAACCATCCCCCACCTTTAAATACTGTTTTTCATATTTTTTACCGATGATCGGTAAACCGCTCTCATCCAGTTTCTGCAATGTGCAAATAATGAAATCTCCTTCTCTGGCACCGTCATCGATTGTTTGGATACGGGCATGAGATTTCCGCAACTGGTCAATGGCATCCTCAATATCCTGTTCATCATGGATATAATTGGTTTTCTGAACCCGTAGCATATTTTTCTTGAATCGGGGTAGCGTATTATCAGGTTCAATCTCAAATTGGGCTTTAAAGGAGAAATGCTCATTCATATGGAAATGCACATCGCTGATCTCAGCTTTATTTACCGGGATTATTTCTTCCTGCTGAACTGCCATCAGGTAATATTTTTGGAAATTATCTTCCATGAAATCCGCTTCAATATTGGGTTGAAACTGCTGCAGCAATCTTTCCCTGGGAACCTTTCCCGGACGAAACCCGGGCATTTTAATCTTCCTGCTAAATTTTTTCAGGCTGACATTAAAATCATCCTTCAGTTCCATCCAGGAAATATCCACATGGAATTCCCGGGTATATTCATTGACCTTATTTACATCAACTTTCACATTTTCTCCTAAAAAAGGGTCGAAATTTATAGTGCTCCCGGGATTATGAATAATGAATTAAGCATACCCGGCATTAAGGATACAGGATCTGGTTGGCCAGTAGCACGATATCCATGGCATCGACCGCTTCGTCTTGATTGATATCAGCAACAGAACCAGGACAGATACCGGCCGGTATGCCTGAGATCACCTGATCCGCAAGCAGCAGTACATCAATGATTTCGATGCTGCCGGAATTATCCAGGTCACCTAAGACCCACTGAAGACAGACATTCGTGGGTAAGGCCATAAATTCATGGTAGCCAGCCAGAGGATGCTTCTCAACCCGCCCCGATGAATCTGCGGCTTGAAAGTAGTACTGGATGGTCCCGGTATCAGCCATGGCGGGAATCCAGCCAATGTGGGTGTCCGGTTCTTCTGGAATATCCAGGTCATACATGGGCGCTGCTAACCAGGAACCTGTTTCCGGTGTTTTCCAGAAAATTCTGATGGAATCTTCTATCAATCCCGCTTCACTCAGATCATCCACAATAATCTCCATTTCATATCCGTGTTCTCCTGGTCCCGTAGTATCGTTGACGGGATTGTGAAAAATCTGGAGCATGTCCAAGTCAGGGATGCCCTTGATCCGGCAATGCAGCGCATCTGTGGATTCCCAGGATCCGGTAAAACCCAACACCTCATAACCAGGCATGACCTCCTGGTAAACTGCCAGGGCTTCATCATCCCAGTTGCTTCCAGTAACCGGCACCAGCACCTTCTCATTTAAAATAAGGGAATTCGTATATGGTTGGTCATTCGGCGTCCAGACTCGGTGCACCTCCCAGGGTTCACCCCATTCATTCACAGTATTTGCGAAGTAATCTGCAGTTTCCTCAATTTCATCATACTGGGGATGGCTTGCAGGCACTTCCCGGATCAATACCCTGGTGGGGCTCAGGTATTTTGCCCAGCAGTCAATATGATCAATGTAAGTATTATTGGGATCAGCAATCACATGGTAACTGTCGATACCATAATAGTCCTGCATAATCTGCAGTACAGAATCATTGGATATGTCATTCTCCTCAAAAACCAGATCAGATGACGCGGATATACCCAGTCCGTCTGTCATATAATTCCCGCCGGCGTGGACAAGATCTGTAGCAAAATAGGGAACGCCAAGATGGTTAGACATTTTTAAAGGTGCTTGATTATCATTGGGACGGGGTCGATTGTAGGTAAAATCCACAATGGACATATTCTGTTGTCCATCCACCACCCACCAGGGTCCATAATCCCGGGTCCAGTAACTGTCCGTATTACCCAATACAAATTCCACATTATCCATATTCACATCACCATTTTCCATAGAATTTGATGCCGAATTCTGCTGGCTGGAAGATACAAGGCAGTAGATCGTAATATCTTCCGACATTTCTGCAATTATAGACGTAGAGATTCCAAATGGATATCGAATGAGGGCGCCCTGCATTCGCTCAAATTCCGCTACATTCCGGATCGATGTTGGCGGCGGATCCGTATCCCTGCCCATGGTATAGATCTCATGGATCCGGGTTTTTTCTTCCTCTGTCAGGCTGATGGGCAGTTCGTCATTAAAACGGTCACTAGCCAGAAGAACCGAAAGAAAAAATAAAATTGTAATTTGTTTCTGCACCAATCAATGAACCATATCGATCAGGAAATTACCCAATAATGATTTTAGAATTGACATATGTGCGTTTATTGTTTTTATATAATTCTGCTCCTGCTCCCACCTCTTTTTTCAAAAGGCCAGGAGCAGGTAAATAAAAAAGCTCCGATTACGGAGCCTTTTTAAAAGAGAGTTTTCGACAGGTTCACTGTTTCAAACGATAGGTGGCACCTTCCATGGTTTTCAGGAATTTATCCACCTGTGCCTGGGTATGAAACAACTCTTCCATGGGTACAAACACATCGCTTGGATATTCATATTCATCGTAATCGCGCAAGAAATTAGATTCAAGTTTCAATACAATATCCTGGATCACCATCGGCGGTATTTCCTTATTGCGCATAAAATTGATTTGCAGATTCAATTGTCCTTTCGAGGTCATATGAAATAATGGCAGCGGTCCTATATCTGAATTACAGCGGTAAGTTAACGTACCATGATCTCCGCCGCGCCCCCAGGAAACATCTGTCCCGTGTTTTTCAGCAAATTCGATGACAGAAACACCAATTTTAGCAACCTCCCTACTGCAGTTTTCCCGCAGGTGATTAATGAACTGTTCTTTGTCCCAGTTTGACATGTACGTTTCCCTTGTAAATATTATTTAGTATGCAACAGGCGAGAGGGAATTTACGAAAGAAGATCGGCTTGATAAAAGAATGGTATTTACTTTTTAATTGCCCATCCAGATTGAATAGTAATCGGATTGGGATTTTGATGGATCTTTCATCATTCTAAGACGATGTTTATATTTCCTTTCCTTATGTTCAACAGTATAGGGTAGTGAAATGATTTCACCATCTCTTTTGATGAAAATATCAACGATTGTATTCTCTTTCACAGGGTAACCCAAATCATCATAAAGCACTTTTTCCAGGTGTTCAATATCCACCTGATCACCCTCAAAGAACCCTATGGGATCTTTTTCTCCTACCTTTTTTATTTTTCGGTATTTTCCCATGGAAATCATATAGGTCTTGGACCCATAATCCTTAAAAATTCGCTTGCTGACAACATGTTTTCCCTTTTTGGAATATTCAACACCGATCAGATCAAGTCCTTTTGCTACATCCAGGGGTACCGTTCCTTCCACATGATCCTTGAACCATTGCCGGAGTTCTGGATGTACCAAAGATGTGAATTCATCAAAGAAGGTTTGCTCATTAAACGATCGGTTCGGGCCATATTTGCCCGCCAATTCAATCACCACGTCTTTCAACGTCTTTTTTCCATTGGTGAGCCGGATAATCTCAATATCAAGTAATAACCCGATCAAAGCACCACGTTGGTAAACCTGGTAATAATGCCGTTGGTATTTTTTTTGAAAAACATTTTCACTCATTTCTGTAAAAGAAATTTTCTTTTCCGGATATCTGGCAGCACTTCTGATCTTCTTTGACAACCGGTCCGAGAAAAATTCTTTTGGTGTAATCAGGCCAGCTTGAACCAATATAAGGCTGGCAAAATATTCCGTGATTCCTTCATAAAGCCAAAGGTGTTTTGACATTTGTGGATTCACATAATCAAAATCACCAATGTACTTGCTGTGGAGATTCAGCGGCGTAAAAATATGCATGAATTCATGCAAGGCCACCCGTTTAATCATCGATGTGAAGGTTGTATCTCCAAAGTCGGTAAGGGCGTAAAAGGAAGAATTCCCATGTTCCAGTGCTCCGGAACCAAAAAGTGTAACATTATCCATAACAGTTTTTACTTTCGTAAAGAATCCTTCTTCTTTAGACTGTAAAGTTTCCATTAATTTTTTCCCGTCACTAATATATAAGATGAAATGATATTCATCCACCGGCAGGGAATCCGTAAAGTTGGCCACCGCTTCCATGGATGGCTGTATCTCTTTTTTGATCACTTCTGCGTAGCCAACCTGACCATTGGCGTGAAAAGATTCAATATGAATTTTTGTATTGGCAACTATAAATGTTGTTGTATCCGGTTTAGACACCATGATCGGACAATCAATCAAGTGATGATAATTTCTTGCCCGGAAAATATCTATTTCATCCGATTGGTCGGAAGAAGGCAGGGCGGAAAAGGACATTGTTCCATCCGGTTTTTCCAATGCCAACTGGATTGGAACATTTTCCAGTTCTTCAAAAAACCCAAACCACCCGGAAGCATTGATGACAAAATTGGTGGAATCTTCAATGTTGGTTCCGCCCATAGGCCAGATACGCATTTTTGCTTTGGGATGATCCCAGGTATCATCTACCCAGTAATGGATCGTAGCTAAATCTTCAGCTTGAGTTATTTCAAAAATATTATCCCCAATCTTTTGAACAGGGAGGGTATCCCCCTGGCTGTCCTTTGCTTTGAACTCCTGGATCATCTCCCCGTAATCCAGTTCCCTATAGGTTCCAGGGATGGTCTTGGGAAAATGAAAGATTACCCGTTTTTGTTCCAGCCCCGGGCAATGTAGATGAACATAGACTCTGTCATTCTTAACCCGGGTTAGATCAACCGAATATGAGTATTTATCTAATGAATATTGTTCCGTTGGTGTATAGTTCAGTTCCGGGATAGACGATGAGCAGCCAGATATAATTATTATTACAATAATTATTAAAAACGGCCATTGAAACATTTTCATTCAGTCACTATCACAAATGTATTTAAAGATAAAGCTAAAGAAATAAGATTATGTTTTAATTAATTAAAAATATCCTTTTTGGACACTTCAATAACGGTACCAAACTTCGCCAGTTTTTCCATATCAATCTTTCTTTTATCGCCAACAATAGCAATGGTCACCACATCTTTTTTGATATAGTTTTGATAAAATTTTACAATATCCTGGAATTCCAATTCCTGAAAGCGTTCATGCTGCGTAACCCTAGGATCTGCCTGAAAACCCTGGTGCTTCCAGGTTTTAACCTGTCGTGCAACCGATCTAAAGTTTGGTTTTTTTGAATTTAGGGACTGGATCAAGCCTGACTTAATCTTTTCATTCCTGCCTCTCTTTTCCGGCATATTTCTTAACAAATCTAAATATGCATCCAATGCCTCAAGCGTCTTATCTGCCTGATTGCCCATATAACCCTGGAAATATCCTTTTCCATTAAGATAATAGGGTCTTTGGTACGTGCCTCTGGCAGAATAAGCTAAGGATCTGAATTCTCTGATTTCCTGAAA
>UINC01001301.1_pt1 | contig 24005 bp, 21 predicted proteins | sample 5385821 | NCBI WGS metagenome assembly UINC01 (sample SAMEA4666929, study PRJEB26691) | marine metagenome | isolation source: Pacific Ocean | place: Pacific Ocean | collected 2011-10-13 | reverse complement strand
AGATTCGTTTTCCATGGTCAGCATATATTGAAGGCCGCCTGTCTCGGCAGGTATAGCGACTACCCGCAGCGCCCCATTAGTTTCACCCTGTTCTTCCATGACTTCCTTGAGCTTTTCGATGGCGAGGGTCGTAACTTCCATTGCCTGTTCTCCTTAGGAGTCTGTCCTGGAAAGATCCCCGACGTTAGATTCCGTCGGTACTTCACCATGCAAAGCTACCATACAGAGAAATGCCCAGTCAACGCCGGGGGACACCTGGTCGGACCACTTGGTTCCGGAGCAAATCCCAACGGTGTCAGACCAGTGTTGGCACGCTAGAAAGCGCGTTTATACACTCAATTTCAGTGTATAAGTCCGACTGCACCAGCGGAGGAGGCCGACCATTGGTCCAGGACCGGATAATCACCCGGAGTCTCTCAGAGGGTCAGACCCTTTACGGTCTGCCTCTCTTCTATATGTAGTGGCAGAAATTACCGGACCAAGATCGGGGAAAGGAAGGCAGTGAAGAAGCCGACTAGCACCCAGGGGTCAAGGCGGGAGCGCCGTCTCCTACTGGAATCGCTGCTAGCGTTCAGCCGCGTACTGGGTGTCCGATGTAGCCTTGGATTCGTATCTGACGAATCTTTTAAATCGGGTTGACTTGCGCCACGTTCTAGGCTAAACTTGCCCGTCTCTACAGGTAAAATATATAGTATTCGGTCTTGCAACCTAATGTTGTCGACCGCGAATACGGCATAGCCAAATAAGGCGCTGAAGTCCACGAGGCTGGATCTACGGCGCCATTCGATGCGAGAAATCCACATATGGGAAACGGAGGAAACAACATGTCAAGGCACCGGTTACTCAACGTTAGGACCCTATTTCCAATCGTGGCAGCGATGCTTTTGATTATCGCTGTTGCGTGCGGTTCGGATGGGAGCTCGGAGGCCGTTAGCGATTCTAAGGCTCCAGCAGCCAAGGCTCCAGCAGCCAAGGCTCCAGCAGCCAAGGCTCCAGCAGCTAAAGCTCCAGCAGCAAAGGCAACAGCGGTTCCATCAGGAGCAGTTCCCACGGCAGTGCCAGAAAAGGTGACCAGCGCCCAAGCCACACAGGCTCCAGTGGTCGCTGTCACTGGTTCCTATGGCGGTGTCGCCCGGATGTCGGCCTACGCCGATACCAAGGACTGGGATCCCAAGGGTTCTTCCTCCCTTTCCAGCATCCAAGCCGTCTCCCAGTTGTACAACCAACTGGTGCAGATGGACACTACTGACACCAGCCAAATAGTGTGCGATCTCTGCGACAGTTGGGAAATTTCCAACGGCGGAGAAACGTTTACGTTCACGATTCCCGATGGAATCAAATGGATTGACGGCGACGACCTAACCGCCGTTGATATCCATAACTCCATGCTGCGATACGGCGACCTTGACGGCCCAAGCGGCCGGTCCGGTCTCTGGCGTAATTACACCTTAGAAGCGAAGGATGGCGGCGTAAACCTGATTGATGACAACACCATAGAGTTCAATCTGCAGTTTGCCTCCGGGGCTTTCATGAGGTTCCTCGCGGTTGACTATGTCAAGACCTTGCCGAAGAAAGCCCTTGAGATTGGCCTAGACCTGAACCAGGCTGAAACCATCATCGACAACCAGCTCGGCTCGGGCCCCTTCGTTCTTGACGAATACCAGCGTGGTAACTTCTACAAGGTTTCCAAGAACGAGAATTACTTCAAAGATGGTCGCCCGTTCTTCGACGGCATCGACCACTTCATAATCACTGACACCGGCACATTGCTTGCCCAGTTCAAAGCCGGTCAGCTCGATATGTCCAATGGTGGTTTCACCAACCTAGCCCCGACCCAGGCTTTTGAACTCGAAAAGGATACCGGCGGGGATTACAGGCCGGAAGCAGTGTCCCCTTCGGCTGACTGGGGCTTGATGATGAACATCAAGAAAGCTCCTTTCGACGATGCTAGGGTCCGGGAAGCCATCCAGCTTGCCATCGACTATCAACAGTGGAACGACCTGGTCTTTGATAACACCTCCGGCGTAGGCTGCCCCCTCATGGGAATGGCCCACACGTTCGAGGAATGCCTCACCTGGCCTGGCCTGCGCCCCAAGGACGGCCCTGGTGGAGCGGACGATGTAGCGCGAGCCAAGGCTCTGATGGCTGAAGCTGGCTACCCCGACGGATTCAAGACTCGGTACGATGTCCGTCAGGTCGGCACCTACCCTGACCAGTGCGCAGTGGTCAAAGAGAATCTTAAGAGCGTGTTGGGTATTGATGGCGACATCACCACCTATCCCAGCGCTGCTGGTTACGCGTTCTTCGGTACTTCCCGAGCAGCAGAGTCGGAAGGTGACTGGGAACTAGCTTGCCAAGGAGAGGGCCAAGTGGTCCTCGACGTTGACGGGATCATGGGCGGCGTCTATCTGAAGGGCGCGACCCGTAACTACACCGACTGGGAAAACGACAAGGTCAACGCCTGGTTTGACGCCCAGAAGCAAGAACCAGATACTGACAAGCGCAGAGCGATCAACAAGGAAATGGAGTCCTTCCTATTCACCCAGCAGGACAACCATTGGGTCACCCTGGGATGGGGCATCCTGCAATGGATCATCGGTCCGGACATCCGTGGTTTCAACGCCCCTGAGACCGTCCAGACTCACTTCAAGCACGAAGACTTGTGGCTAGACCGTTAAAGGTCAGCTGAAGCTTTCTTAGCGGGTTAAACAGATGGCCTGCTCCGTAAAATCGGGGCAGGCCATCTGCAATATGGACGGACACGGCTGATCCGTCCAAGGGATTGCTACGTAGTATAATCAACCGGCGGTCAGAAACCGGAGACTTCATACAACGATAGGACCGGCCAGATGCAACAATATGCCTTAAAGCGGATAGCACTCTTCTTCCCCACGATCTTGTTGGTCACCGTTATCGTTTTCGTAGTGATGAGACTGATCCCCGGTGACGCTTGCATAGCGATCCTGAGCGATGGTGAAGCGACCTACACCGAAAAAGACCTTCACGATTGCCGGATTGAGCTTGATTTGGACAGCCCTCTGGTGATTCAGTACTTCGACTGGATCGGCGGAGCGGTACAGGGCGATTTCGGAGACTCCCTGTGGTTCAAAGCCCCCGTGATGGAAGAATTAGCCGAGCGAATCCCGGTCACCGTTGAAATGACGGTATTATCGATGCTCATCGCGGTGCTCTTCGCGGTGCCATTAGGCATTCTGTCCGCCCTCAAACCGGAAAGTTGGATCGATTACGCAGCCAGGATCTTTACATTGACAGGCATCTCTATGCCCACGTTCCTGGTTGCGATTCTGGTAGTCTTAGGCCTGGTGCATATCTTCGACTGGCTCCCGGCGCTGGGTTATCAGCAGATATGGGTTGACCCCTGGGCTAACCTTCAGCAGATGATTTTCCCGGCTATTACGCTCGCTTTATACGAGATGGCGTTCGTGGCCCGCGTGACCCGCTCTGCGATGATGGAGATCATCCGCGAAGACTATATGCGGACCGCACGTTCCAAGGGACTGAAAGAAAGCGTAGTAATCTTCCGTCACGGACTCAAGAACGCCCTACTGCCGGTCTTGACCACATCCGGGTGGATTTTCGCCCGGTTGTTCGGAGGGACGGTGATCATTGAGACCATCTTCCTGGTGCCCGGCATGGGGAGGATCCTGATCGAGGCCATATTCCAACGGGACTACACCATGATTCAAGCTGAGATCGTGATTGTCGCCGCTTTCATCGTGACCATTAACCTGTGTGTAGACCTCCTCTATGGGTTGTTGGACCCCAGGATCAGATATTCATAAGGAATCCAGACGTTGGTAGATGGGCCCCCGTGGGCCCAAAGATTAGAAATCAGAGCGCTGCGCAGGACTGATCGAGGACAATTAAAATGCAAGTATTTCGTTCCGACACGGCGGAAACAGTCGATCTTGCTGACCAAGTTAGAGCCAAGCCGACCGGGCTTGCCGCCATTTACTCCGGGATTAAGGACTTTGCCCGCAGGAAGCCAATGGCCTTCGGGGGAGCGATAGTCCTCATTGCGGCCGTCTTGTTGGCAATATTTGCGGACGTGATTGCGCCCCATGAAGCTACTGATATCGGTGTCGGTGGGAGATTTATGGGGCCGGGTGCCGAGGGCACACCCCTAGGCACCGACCAGCTAGGACGGGACATATACAGTCGTCTGATCTATGGCTCACGGATATCCATGTACGTAGGCATAATGAGCGTTGTGATCGGGATATCCTTGGGAACCTTGATCGGGATTGCTAGTGCCTACGTTGGCGGCTGGACCGACATCCTTGTCCAACGCTTGGTGGATGCTTTGATGGGCTTCCCTCCAATCATCCTGGCCCTGGGATTGATGGCGGCCTTAGGGGCCTCGGTCAATAACGTGGTCATCGCGTTGGTTGTGATTCTGGTTCCTGGTGCGACCCGGGTTATCCGGTCCCAGGCCCTCAGCATCAAAGAATTGGATTACACCCTGGCGGCTAAGTCCATAGGCGCCAGTTCAACCCGTATCATGCTTCGGCACATGCTCCCCAACGTCGCGGCAACCTTCATAGTGTTGATAACACTTACATTGGGTTTTGCGATAGTAGTGGAGGCCTCCCTGAGCTTCCTCGGTGTGGGAATCCCGCCGGACATAGCTACCTGGGGCAGCATGCTAGAGCTAGGCCGGGAGCACATCGACAAACAGGGCTGGATGGTGGTCTTCCCTGGGTTCGTGATCGCTCTGATCGTGTTCTCAGTCAACTTCCTGGGAGACGGCCTCCGGGACGTCATGGACCCAAGGTTGCGTGGTCGCTAAACAGAGAACTTGGTAAGCAGATCAAGTTAGACCTAACGGCGGGCATCTTGCCCGCCGTTATTTGTTTGCCTTGGTTCATTCGGTGGTGACACCCAACTGGCTTCGGGCTATACTGGCCTTGTCTGCCAGAAGCTCGCGGATCACTACTTAAACGAGACACCGTTACATTGAACGACCACATTCTGCTCGACTCCGAGACACCCGTGGCCACGGTTACATTCAACCGCCCCGCCCAACGGAATGCCATTAGCTTTGACATGTGGCATCAGTTCTCAGACATCCTGCAGAAGCTGGACGCCGACCCAGATGTTCGGGTGGTGGTGATTACCGGCGCAGGCGGTGAGGCATTCTCAGCCGGCGCCGACATCCAAGACTTCGACGATCACCGCTCCGATTCCACCAAGGGCCGCGGCTACAATGATGCTGTCAACGGTGCGCTGAAGACCCTCTCCGACATGGCCACGCCCACCATCTCCATGATCTGCGGGTTCGCCGTGGGCGGTGGCTGTGAATTGGCGGTTGCAACGGATCTGCGCATCGCCAGCGACGACAGCCGGATGGGCATCCCGGTAGGCAAGTTGGGCATTAGCATCGGCCACCGGGAGATGCAGGGACTGGTCAACTTGGTCGGCAAGGGCAACGCCATGTACATCCTGTTATCGGCACGCCTGTTGGATGCCCCGGAATCCTTGCGTATCGGGCTGGTCAACCAGGTGGTCACACCCGTAGAACTCCAAGATTACACCTACAAACTGGCCACGGACATCGCGTCCCTGGCACCCCTCTCCCACGCTGTGAACAAGCTCACCATGCGTCAGGTGCAGAACAAGCCGTCCCTAGAGAACCTCACCGACAAAGAGGCCGACCTGCCCTTAACCCAGTTCGACACCAAAGACTATCTGGAAGGCTACAAGGCCTTCTTAGAGAAGCGGCGCCCCAACTTTATAGGCGAATGACCCCATCACCCGGATCCCGCACCCGATTGGAAGAAACTGTTTGACCGCACGTCCAGCCAAAATCCGGGCCGACCGCCTGCTGTTTGAAAGGGGCTTGGCCGATTCCCGGGAACGTGCCCAGGCCTTGATCATGGAGGGGGTGGTCTACACTCCGTCGGGCCGCGTCTTGAAGGCCGGTTCCACTCTCCCTGAAGACGTAGAACTCGAGGTGAAAGGTCGGTTGCCCTTTGTGAGCCGAGGCGGGGTCAAACTCTCTCACGCGCTAGACCAATTCCAACTCGACGTTAATGGGTTGACGGTGCTGGACGTGGGCGCGTCCACCGGAGGGTTCACCGACTGCCTGCTGCAACGCGACGCCCGGCGCGTTTACGCAGTGGACGTGGGCCACGGGCAGATGGATTACGGTTTACGGCAGGACGAACGGGTAACGGTTATGGAGAAGACCAACTCCCGCCATCCTTTCGAGCTCTCTGAGCAAGTTGACCTGATCGTCATGGATGTGTCATTCATATCCATAAGCATGGTGATTCCGGAGGCCGTCAAGCACCTGAAGTCGGGCCGGTACGTCGTCTCGCTGGTCAAACCTCAGTTCGAAGCTAAAAAGAGCCAGGTGGGCCGGGGCGGCGTCATCAAAGACCCCAGGGTCCACGCCGGTGTGCTGGGAAAGACAGTCAACTGGGCCGTGGGAAAGGGACTTCGGGTCAGGGACATGTGTCGCTCGCCGATCCAGGGCGACGCCGGCAATCGGGAATTCTTCATACTGCTGCAAAAACCTGAGATTTAATATCAAGAACCAAGAGGAATACTGAAATGGACGCTAAAGAAATCGCGGAGATACTCACTGCCAGTGGAAAGACTGTTTCGGTGGCCGAGGCCGATACCGCCGGCCTGATCGGCTACATGTTGGGCTCAATTCCCGGCAGCAGCAAATATTTCCCTGGCGGCGTCATCGCCTACACCGGCGGCCTGAAAGAGAAGGTCTTGGGTGTGGCCGACGATATTGCTCCTACCCACGGCACCGTAAGCAGTGAGATGGCCAAGGGGATGGCCAAAGGCGCCCGGGAGTTGTGCGGCACCGATTATGCCGTGTCCACTACGGGCGTCACCGGCCCCGCAGCCGGACGTGCCGGCCTGCCCATCGGCACTTTCTGGATCGGCCTGTCAGTCAAAGACGGCGAGGACACGGCCATCGAGGTCCACCTTGAAGGCGACCGTATGGCTTGCAAGCGAGGCGCGGCCCAAGCTGCCTTGGACCTGCTGGGTGAGGAGCTTGGCTCTTAACTGGGCTCGAGCGTCTGCTCCGTCTCGCAGGATTCGGCAATACAGTCCCAGTTATACCCCATGGGAATCATCTTGACTTGCCGCCATGTCTCCGACTGGTCGGCGTAGTGGTGGCTGCCGGAGTGCCCGGAACTGCCCAGGGGCACTATCCAGAGAGAATCCTCCCAGTTGGACGGGTCGTAGGAGTAACGTGCCACCGATAGGCTGGTGACTGTATTGGGCGCAGCTGTAGAGTAACCGCCCTGGAGCGGGGTGTCTCCGTCGCCGCTGGTGGGTATGGCCGGCGGGTCGAGCAGTTCCGCCAATTCCGGGAAGGCTGCGGATAGGTTGTGCTTCGGACGCGCTTGGTGCACTCTCCCCCACTGCCATTGGTCCATGTCCTCGCCCAACCGCTCCGACAGCGTGACGACGGCGATGGAAAGCGCCCGGGCCATCGCCGTGGGCCACGTATCGCCATCTGGCAGCAGCGAACGGTCGTCCTGCTCAATCATCGTCACCAACCGGGCTTTCAGACGGTTAGTGAACGACCCCAAGCCACGGTCCGCTGGGCTCCAGGCGTCGTAGGCCAGTTTTTCCGTCAGGTTGGTCTCCAAGACCTCTTTCAGCAGGGCGTCGCGCATGGCGCTATAGATGGTGGGCTGCACCATGTCAGCGTTCATTTGCCCGTTCCAGTCCAGCAAGAGGACTTTGGCATCCTTGCCTGCCTCGTCGGTGGGCTCGGCTTCTTTCACCACACCCTGATAGACCAACGCGGGTATGGAAACGCGTTGGGCGTGCACCTGGGCCATGTCCTCTGCTGTGGGGCGATTCAGAGATTTCAGCCCTTCCGTGACTCGCTTCACCCTGAACTCGGGGGTGAAGTCGATGGCGATGTAATGGGGATAGTCGTCGCCCACCGGACGGTTGTTGGCGGTGGCGATGTAGCCCTCGGGCGGATTGATGGAAACTGGTAATTCATCGAAGGGAATATTCCCTTCCCATTCATGTTCACCGGTCCAACCAGGCACGGGCAGCCAGCCGTTGACCCGCGAGCGGATGGGGATGCGACCACGGCAGAGATAGCCCATGTCCCCGTGGATGTCGGCAAACAACAGATTGTTGCAGGGATCCACCCAGCCTTTCATATTGTCGACCAGCCCCCGACTGTTCTCAGCCCGCAGCATCTGCCAGAGTATCTCCGGCCAGGTGGACGGCTGCTCGGTGGCAGTGTACTTGAAGGCCAACCCCGACCCCTGGGCCGGGTCGCCGGCGATCACCGGGCCATGCTGAGTTACGGTCACCGTGGTGTGGATGTCGCTGCCACCCCGGACCTTGATCGTCTCGTCGTGGGTCTCGGTATCCAGCCATTGGTGTTTGTACAGATATTTGCCATTTTGGAACCGCTCCACATAGAGGTCTTGGTAATCGGCGGCAGTATGGGTGACGCTCCAGGACACCCGGCCGTTATGGCCAAAGTGCGGGAACCCTGGCACTCCAGGGAACGATAGACCCACAACGTCGAACTCGGGACAGGCCATATGGTTCTGATAGTAGGAGTTTGGTGTGTCCAGGGCGCGGTGGGAGTCTCCGGCCAAGATGGGCTTGCCGGTGGCCGTCTCAGTTCCGCTGAGGACCCAACTGTTGCTGCCCGAGTCCATTTCATTCAAGTGGTTCAATCCGGCCGCGCCCTCGGCCAGCTCCTTCAGGCCTTCGTCTAGGGGGCCGGGGGAAGTTGAGCCTGGCGGCAGTATCATCAGATAACCAGGCTCGACACCGGGGAATAGCCTGCCGGCGGCTTCGGGCCCCATCTCGCGGACCATCCGGGCCCGCCAGACCTTGGACTCGAACACGCCCATGAAGATATGGCGCACCTTGTAGGCGACCAGGCCGTCCCAGGGGCGCCAGGGCTCCGGCTCTATCCCGGTGATGCGGTATTCCACCGGCAGGGCGCCCCCGCTATCGATGAATGCGTTCACCCCGGCGGCATAGGCGTCAAAGACCGACTTGGTGTGGGAGCTCATCACTTTGTAGTCGGCTTTGGCGCTGGCTTCCAACCGGAAGCGGCGCATCATCTTGTCCTGGGCTACCCCCTGTTCGCCCACGGCCTCGGCCCAGCGGCCTGACCCACGGCGGCGGTCGTATTCCATGTGCCACAGCCGGTCCTGAGCCGTCACGAACCCCTGCGCGAAGAAGGCGTCCATCTCGGACTCAGCCTTGAAGTGAGGGATGCCGTACTGGTCCCGGTACACCTTGACCGTGCCTTCCAACCCGGCCAGGTTCAGTGTGCCCGTCAGATCGGGGATGGCCGACTCTAAGTCCTGCCCGGTTATCATTTCGGAGATCATGCACGCCTTCCAAGCAAGGGAACGAATATGGGAATCACCAGGATATTACCATACCCTCAGCTTGGGGATTGACGGCGCTCAGGCGCGGGGCTACTATCCCAGCTAGTCGACACCGAGCAGGCAATTATGGGCCCTGCTACTTAGCTATACGAAGGGGCAAGGACCGGCCGATGCAGATCACTAAGCACATCTACGCCACTCATATCGAAGAAGACCCTGGCAGCTTCGGGGCCATGCACCCCGGCGGCACCCACATCTATTTCGTGGGCGACCCCAACGACCATATGGTGATGGTGGACTCAGGAGAGCCCTACCGCTCCTGGACAAAACAGATATCGGATTTCCATGCCGAGCTGGGCAAGCCCCGCATCTCCGCCATCCTGATCACCCATGGCCACGGCGACCACATCGGCGGGCTGGACCGACTCCAAGAGGAGTTCGACTGTGTGGTACGCTGCCATCCCAAACTGGAGCCAGCGCTGACTCACCGGCTCGGTCAGGGCAACGTAGAGAAGCTACGTTCTAGGGAGTCGGTGCCCACCGGTGGCGGGGCCAAGCTCCGAGCCTACTTCACGCCCGGGCATGAAGAGGACCACGTCTCGTACTATATGGCTGCCGGGAAAGTAATATTCAGCGGCGACACCATACTGGGCAACTCATCCTCCAGCGTGCGCAACCTAAAGCAATACATGGTCTCATTGGAAACCCTGGCTGGACTTAAGCCTGAGATTCTCTGCCCCGGGCACGGCCGGATCATCAAGAACGGCACGGCCCACGTAGAAGGCTACATCCGCCACCGGACGGAACGGGAAGACCAGGTGATGGCGGCCCTGTCTTCGGGATCGGGATCGGTGGATGACCTTGTCACCGCCGTGTACCCAAGGAACCTGCGTCGGAACCTACGCGGCGCCGCTGCCCGTAACGTCCGCACCCACCTGGCCAAGTTGACCGAAGAAGGACGGGTCACCGAGTCCGCAGCTACCTACACCGTGGCCAAGAGTTAAGGCAGATGCAGTTCCGGGTTGGCAACACTGGACCCAGCGCCGGGATTGGCTGTGGAGGGATAGTGTTCATCCTCGGCTTGATCTTGGTCTCGCCGGTGGGTGAATGGCTGATCAAAGGGATCGGATGGCTGCTCATAATCATAGGGGTGTTTATCTCCATGAGCGCGATCTATCTTTGGATGAAGGGTACCAAGCAAGGTGGCCCCTTTAGCTAGGTCAAACAGCAAGAAAAAGGCCGGCGCACGACGCGCCGGCCTTTTTCTTTGACGATTGGGTCTGGCTAGTCGCTGCGTTCCAGCAGCTCTATCCGGACGTCTCCTGGTGCGCGGACAAAGGCGATACGCAAACCCGGCCGCAGGTCCTTGGGCTCCATGGAGAATTCGGCGCCCTTGGCTTTGAGGTCGGCGGCGGCTGCGTCCAGGCTCTCTACCCTCAGGCCAAAATGGTCCAGCCCCACGTACGGGTCGACCGGCCCGGCCGGAGTGCTAGATTCAGCCTGGGCTATGAAGATGATTAGGCCGTTAATATCGATATCGACTCTGGATTGACCGTCGGACTGGACGCTTTCTTTGATCTCGGCCCCGAACATCTTGTTGAAGTACCGGGCGGTCTCCATCGGCTCCCGGCTCCTCAGGTGAATGTGGTCGTAGCTGTAAGTAACCATTATCTGGCGATCCCGTAGGCCACAGCCTGGACTTGGGCATCATCGTCATCCCGCATCCGTTGTGCCAAGGCCATGAGCAGGGCGCCCATGGCGGTCACCGACCAGAACCAGTCGTGAATTTCACGGTTTTGGCCGTCGGGACGCTGGGCCATCCGGGCCTCGTAGTAGAAGGCCTTGAGGTCGTCCACACAGTAACGGAGGAACTGGGGGACTGTGAACTCAGCGGGCCTCTCTTTCATGTCAGACTCTTCGCCGCTGACATAGCCTTCAATGAACCGGACAACGCCCCGGAACCGCCGCTGGGGGACAGTGCTCAACCCCACTGAGGTGCGGCCCATGTGGGCTTTGGTCCATTGCTCGTAGTAGGCCCTCAGGGCGGTCAGTTCGTCGGCGGCGTTCAAGGCCTTTTGATCCGACTCATTAGTGGTCTCGGACCCCTGCATTAGGATGTCCGGGATCATGTCGTCCGGTAGTGACTCCAACACTGGCCCCGCGTTCCGGTCGAGTAGGTCAAAAGTATGTTGCAGCACCCGATGTTGGTATTCGGCGTCGTTGGCCTCGCCCAGAGCGTTGCCAAAGAAGAAAGGCACGGCCAACATCCGAGGAGGCTTAACCCGCTGGGCGTGCTCCTCGATTAGGACTATGCCGGTGGTCGACATGCCGGCCTCTTCGAAGATGCGCGCTAACACGCTTACAGCGTGGGAGCAGAGGGGTCAAGTGGGGGTGAGCAGCACCACCTCCACGCCTTCAGCTTTGAGCAACCCGGCGACCTCGGGACCGGTCTTTTCGATGATTCCTGTCACGTCCCGAAGGGCTCCCATGAACGAGTAATAGTTGTCCGACAACGAACCGATCTTCTTATGGTCAACCAGTTCTTGGAGCCGGTCGATGGGGAAGGTGACGTTCAGGTCCAGGTAGATACCGGTATGGTCGAAACCGATGCTGGTGTGGCTTTGGAGGATATCTCCGGCTTTGGCGCTGCGGGGGATGACCCGGAAGGAGGTATCGCCGCCATCGTGAGAGGGTAAGAATGGCTTGTCGGTGCGCAGGGGCAGACCGGCTGAGGTGACCAGGGCCACTTTGCTGTCCGACAATTTCCTGGTCATGGGAGTCCACGGCGCGTCGTCGTGTTCCACGCACGGGAACATCTGCATGCTTTTTCTTTGAATCTCGCTCAATACTGATAGCTTGGGCATTACAGCTCCCTAATTAGTCGCTAACTTTAATCTCTGCGTCGATTGACCTAAAACTATGCCCTTCGCTAGGCGGTGTCAAGCTGGACCGCCACAGCCTAGGTATGGCTGTCTGCGTTTTCGGTGGACGGCAGTTATAATGAGCCCCAGATTAACCACTCGACCACCCGGAGGCATGGAATACCAAATGGCCGCAACCATCGTAATAGCGGGAGTGCGCAGCGGGGTGGGCAAGACCACCATCGCCACCGGTATCATGGGGGCCTTGACCCGTCGCGGTCTCAAGGTGCAGCCCTTCAAGGCCGGGCCCGATTATATCGACCCCTCCTACCACCAACTAGCTTGTGGCGTGCCCAGCCGGAATTTAGACACGTGGCTCTGCGATCACTCCACGGTGCTGGAGCTGTTCCAACGGGCCAGCACCGGCCGGGAAATTTCCGTCGTGGAAGGAGTCATGGGTGTCTTCGACGGCCATTCCAGCCTGACGGAAGAGGGTTCAACTGCCCAACTGGCCAAGCTGTTGGGTGCTCCGGTGATCCTCATCGCCGACGCGGCCAAGGTCGCCCGAAGCGTGGCCGCCGAAGTGCTGGGCTTCCAGAAGTTCGACCCGGCCCTGAACGTGGCCGGGGTGATCTTGAACGGTGTGGGCAGCGACCGCCACCTGGAGTTCTGCAAACCCCAGATAGAAGAGACCACCGGCCTACCGGTGCTCGGCTATCTTCCCAGGAAGGAAGAATTCGTCCAACCAGAACGCCACCTGGGCCTGATTCCCACGGTTGAAGGGACCGTGGCCCAGCAGTGGTACGACAGCGTGATCAACCAGGTCGAAGCGACTATGGACGTTCCTGCTATCTTAAAACTGGCTAAATCGGCAAAGACGCCCAAGGCCGCCCCGGTCGTCTACCCGGAAGAGCCGTTGGCCGCCCGGTCTGCCATTGCGGTGGCCCAGGACATGGCCTTCAACTTCTATTATCAGGACTCACTCGATCTGCTCTCAGCTTGGGGCGCGGAGATCGTCCCGTTCAGCCCTTTGGATGACGACAAACTCCCGTCCGGAGTTGGTGGTATCTATCTGGGTGGAGGGTTTCCAGAACTTTTCGCCGCACAACTCTCGGAGAACGCCTCGATGCAAGAGTCCATACGCCAAGCGGTGGGCAAGGGCGTGCCGGTCTACGCGGAATGCGGCGGACTGATGTATCTAGGGAAGAAATTGTCAGACCTAGGCGGCGCGACTCACCCAATGATTGGCGTCATCCCAGCCGAGTCGGCCATGTCTCAAAGCCGTCTGACCCTGGGCTACCGGGAAGTCGAATCATGTTCGGACAACCCGGTGCTGCTCAAAGGACAGCGGGTCCGGGGCCACGAGTTCCATTGGTCCACCCTGGCCCGACAGCCGGCGGCCGAAGAATCGGTATATAAAGTTGTGGACCAGGACAACCGGCCCGACGGGTTTCGGACCAGTAACGTTTGGGCTTCCTACGTACATATCCACCTGGGCAGCAGCCCGGGTCTGGCGTCGAGGTTCGTAGAAACCTGCGCGACCTCCAAAGGTTAAATAAAACCGGCCAAGCCGGTCAGGATGAAACATGAGCACAGACAAACCAGCCGACCAGAACGCCGAAGCAGAACCGGGCCCCCAGTCAGTTACGGGGCCGCGAATCGACAAGGGCTTGGTCATCGTTAACACCGGCAAAGGCAAGGGCAAGACAACTGCGGCCATGGGCGTGTTGGTCCGGGCTTGGGGCAGGGGCATGAAGGTGATCATGTTCCAGTTCATCAAGCACTCCACAGCCAATTTCGGCGAACAGCGCGCCGCCCAAAAGATGGGCATCGAGATGCGGGCCATGGGCGACGGGTTCACTTGGCGCTCCAAAGACCTGGACCAGTCGGCGGACCTGGCGCGGGCGCAGTGGGAAGACGTCCAAACCGTTATTACGGCCGGGGAGTATGACGTGGTAGTGCTAGACGAATTCACTTATCCCATGCACTACGGGTGGATTGACACCGGTGAGGTCATAGAGGCCCTGAAAGCCCGACCCGAAATGCAACATGTGATCATCACCGGGCGAAACGCCCCGGATAACCTGGTGGAATACGCTGATTTGGTCACCGAGATGAACGTTATCAAGCACCCCTATCAACAAGGTATTAAGGCCCAACCAGGTATAGAATTTTAATCGTCCTGATTTCAACGAGGACCTAAAGAGGCTAAATGCCCATATCAGACCTGGTCGAACGCACAATAAAGGAAATCGCGCCCCTAGACGAAACGGCGATGGCCGCCGCTAGGGCCAGGCAAGACCAGTTGACCAAACCTCTGGGGAGTCTGGGTCGTCTGGAAGAACTGTCCATCCAGCTAGCTGGTATCTTCGGTGAAGCCACGCCGGTCATTCGTCGCAAGACCGTCATCTTGGCCGCCGGCGATCACGGCGTGGTGGACGAGGGCGTCAGCGCCTATCCACAGGACGTCACCTCGGCCATGGTGATGAACTTCCTGGGCGGCGGCGCGGCTATAAACGTGCTTTCCAGTCACGGCGGGGCCGACATCATCATCCTGGACGCTGGGGTTGCCGTCGAACTGCCACCCCATCCGTCTCTTCGTTCGGTAAAGATCGGCTGGGGGACAGGCAACATCGCCGTCGGGCCGGCAATGACCGAGGAACAGGCCATCCAATGCCTGGAGACGGGAATCGAGACCGCACGGGAACAGATCGAGGCGGGCTCCGACCTCCTAGCCTGCGGTGACATGGGCATCGGAAACACCACCCCGTCCAGCGCCATAGTCTCGGTGGTTACCGGTGCGCACACGGGAGTCACCACCGGTCGAGGCACTGGCCTGGACGACGCTGGGTTGGCCCATAAAGCGTCGGTGGTCCAACGCGCGATCGACGTAAATACGCCTGATCCCAAGGACGGCTTCGACATCTTGATGAAAGTCGGCGGGTTCGAGATCGGAGTTCTAGCCGGAGTGTATTTAGGCGCAGCGGCTGGAAAGCGCCCTGTGGTGGTCGACGGGTTCATATCTGGGGCGGCTGCGCTCATCGCCCATGCCATAGCCCCCGAGGCTGGACACCGGTTCATTGCCTCCCACCAGTCGGTCGAACCAGGACACCGCCTCGCCCTCGGCCACATGGGCCTGGAGCCTCTGCTGGACTTGGGTATGCGCCTAGGTGAAGGCTCAGGGGCCGCCCTATCGATGTACATCATCGAGGCGGCCGCCAAGTGCCTTTCGGACATGGCCACGTTTGCCGAAGCGGGTGTCTCTGAGAAGATCGAAGATGACAGCCAAGAGGCGGCCTCCTGATAACCTTCTGGCTCAATCCCCTACGGCTGGCGGTGAGCTTCCTCACCATCTTCCCCGTCTCACGCAATCTTGACCGAGGCCCTATGGACCTCAGCAACTCTAGGGCCTTCTACCCGGCCGTAGGTCTGATGATGGGCCTGATCTTGGTGGGCGTCGAAGCGGGGTCCGACGAAATATTCTCCGAACCCATGACCGCCGCGTTCCTGGTGGCGACTATGGTCATTCTCACCCGGGCCCTCCATTTAGACGGGCTCATGGACGTTTGTGACGGCGTGTTCGGCGGTTTCACTCGGGAAAGACGCCTGGAGATCATGCGCGATTCTCGAGTGGGAGCATTCGGGGTGGTCGGCGGTGTGGCGGTCTTGCTGCTGAAATACGGGGCGCTGCTGTCCCTCTTGACCCTGCCCGAACCGGGCAAAGAGTGGGCGTTGTTGCTCTTTCCGGCAATTTCTCGGTGGACTATGGTGGTGCTGTTAGGCGCTTTTCCCTACGCCCGCAGCCAGGGCTTGGGTTCGCCCTTCCACGGAGGTGGAGTTAAGATCGCCACAACCGTTGCCGGCCTTTCCACTCTGGCGGCGTCCATTCTACTGGGGGGCTTTGCTGGACTGGGTCTCTTCTTTGGGGCGATGGCGATAGCTTGGTTAATGGGATGGGCCATGGCCAAATCTATGGGTGGGCTCACCGGCGACACCTACGGGGCAACCAACGAGGTCATCGAGATGACCGTGATAATCGTCGCGGCCGCCCTGGCCGCCGAGGAATGGCTGGAACCACTGCCTGACCTGTTGAACCGGTTTTGATATTCTCCGGCCCTGATGATCTGGCCATCCTAGCGCTGGCCGTCCTGCTCGACCTGGTCCTGGGCGAGCCGCCCACTTGGGCCCACCCTACGGTCTGGATGGGGCGACAAATATCATTCGTCGAGAAATGGTCGCCAAAAAAGGGCATTGCCAGCCTGTTAACCGGGCTGTCCATCGCGATAACCCTGCCTGCAGCCTGGGGGGCGGGGGCCTATTTCCTGTCGCTTTGGCTCCAAAGCTTTCACCCCATCGTCTATATATTGGTGGGCGCCGCCCTGCTAAAGTCCACTTTTTCTGTACGGCTGCTGCACAAAGAGGCGGCCTTGGTCCGCAGCCACCTGGACCGGGGAGACATGGATCAGGTGCGTGGACGTATGCCGTCTCTGGTTAGCCGCGACCCGTCCAGCCTGACCGCCGAGCAGGCTACTGCCGCAACGGTAGAGTCGGTCTCCGAGAACATCAACGACAGCTTCCTGGCGCCCTGGATTTTTTTCGCGCTCTTTGGTCTGGCGGGGGCTTTCGCCTACCGCATGATTAACACGCTAGACAGTATGATAGGATACCGCGGAGTCTACGAGCATCTGGGCAAAGCATCCGCCAAGTTGGACGACCTGGCTAATCTGATTCCAGCGCGGCTGGCGGGTCTGCTGTTGGTGGCCGCCAGTGGCTTCCTGCCGGGCCAACAGATGTCCAGGGCTTGGAGCATCATGTGGCGAGACCACGGCCGCACCCAGAGCCCCAACGCCGGTTGGACAATGAGCGGAATGGCCGGGGCCTTGGGGGTACAACTTCAGAAAGTGGACCCCCAAATCGGCTACATCCTGGGGGAACCAGAGCGCCCCATTGAACCGTTAGATATTAGCCGTGCCGTTCAGTCCATGTACTTGGTAGCCCTCTTCGGCCTGACCATCGCACTGGCCGTAGCTTGGGTACGGGGCAGCATCTTCTAGAGGCAATCAAATCCGATGCCAAACCCATCAAATGAAAAGGCAGCGAACTTCCGGCCAGTACATGGGAGTATCAATCCCAGTGAGTTGCGCGCGTTGGGTGTGAGACTTGAGGACCTTCTGGACTTCAGCGCCAGTATCAGTCCCATCGGTCCCCCGGAAGGGGTCTGGGAGGCCATGCGGGGCGTAGACTTGAGTGCTTACCCCGACCCAGAATGCCTCGAATTACGTGAGGCCATCTGCCGCCATGTTTCGACACCTTCCCGGGAACTGACCGTGGACCGCGTGCTGGTGGGTAATGGCTCCACCGAGATTTTCCATCTCCTTACCCGCGTCTACCTTTCTGGCAACGGGACCGCGCTGTTGATGACGCCGACCTACGGCGAGTACGACGGGGCCTGCCGCTTGGCCGAGGCCAAGATACTGAACCTCAGGGCTGACCTTTCGGGAGATTTCAGATGGGATATCGCCGCTGCCGGTGGTCTGATCAGATCCAAGAAGCCGGACTTGATAATCGTCTGCAACCCTAACAATCCCACCGGGGTCTACCTGAGCAGCGTCGAAGTAGAGGCCTTGGCTGACGCGGCCAAGGATGCTAGCGGTCTGCTTGTGGTGGATGAAGCCTACCTGTCTTTTGTTGAAGAGCCTTGGGACTCGCTGGTGCTGCTGGACCGACCTGAAGTGATGTTGGTACGCTCCATGACCAAGGACTATGCCCAGACCGCTCTTCGCCTGGGTTACGCCCTGGCCTCCGAGAAAGTGGTCTCCCGGGTGCGGGCATACCAGCCCGACTGGAGTGTTAACGGCCTGGCCCAGAGGGCTGGCGTGTCCGCTTTGGAAGACGCCGGCTATTTGCCTAGGGCCAGAGAGGCTGTTTTCTCCGCCAAAGATTACTTGGTGAAAGAACTCGAAGCATTGGGACTGGAGACCCCCCGCTCTAACGCCAACTTCATTTTAGTAAAGGTTGGGGACGCGGCCAAATGGCGATCGATGCTTTTGTCCAAGGGCATGGTGGTTAGAGATTGCACTTCGTTCGGCCTGCCCCAGTATATCCGGTTGGGCATCAAGACGATGGCAGAATGCCAACGGCTGGTAGTAGCCATGGCCGAAGTGGCCCAAGCCGCCCTTGCTGATTGACGGCCCGGCCATTAGAATCAGAACCAACAAATTAACCAACCCGATAAACAGTTAGGAGTCAACTAACATGGCTACTACAAGCACCGGAAAAGTCGTAGGCGACAGCCGGTTCAACGAGACCTTCGGCCCTCCATCCGAGCGCGCCATCATCAAATTAAAGACTCACATGCCACCTTTCGTTCAAGAGTTCATCCGGAACGCGCCATTCACGGTCATGGCCACCACAGATGGTGAAGGCCGCTGCGACGCGTCTCCCAAGGGCGGCAAGCCGGGTTTCGTGAAAGTGATTGACGAGAAACACCTGTTGTTTCCAGACGTGGCCGGCAACCGACTCTTCCAGTCCTACCAGAATATCGATGACAATCCCTACATTGGCCTGATCTTCTTCATACCCGGGATCAATGAAACTGTTCGAGTCAATGGTAAGGCCACAATCGTCAGTAAAGAAGACCTGGAAAACCGCAATGTTGAGGTTGATCTCTATGAGACCGACGACAGGGCAAAGCACTTGCAGGGGATGCTGATCGAGGTTGAGGAGGCCTACACTCATTGCCCTAGAGCCCTCAATTTCTCACACCTATGGGATCCGGAAGAGGTCGCCAAGAACCAAGCTAACTCCCCCCTTCCCGTCCGCACCGACGAGAACTACTTCAACCACGAAGAAGGTCAATAAACCGACAGCCACCAACCGAACATTTGAAACAGGCCCCGGACATTGTCCGGGGCCTGTTTTTTTGGGGCCGTTGAGCCCTTAGATTCGGGAGAAATTCTGCGGGCCGATTTCGGTTTACAACAACGATGGGTCACCGTAAGATGGGGTGGATAACACTACCCGGACCGCCCGAGGATTTCTCCCGATGGTAACCATCTCCTTCGAAAAGCACACCCTGTCCAATGGACTGGACGTGATACTCCATGAGGATCACAACATCCCTGTCGTTGCCGTAAATGTGTGGTACCACGTGGGCTCAAAAGACGAAGAGATGGGCCGGACCGGGTTTGCTCACTTGTTCGAGCATGTGATGTTCGAAGGTTCCAAACACCACAACAGCAGCCACTTCGAGCCCCTCCAAAAGGCCGGGGCAAATCTAAACGGTTCCACCACCCCGGACCGAACAAATTATTGGGAGGACGTCCCCACTAACTACCTGGACCTAGCCCTCTGGCTGGAAGCCGACCGCATGGGATTCTTGCTTGACGCCTTGGACCAACAGCGCTTTGACATACAACGGGACGTGGTCAAGAACGAACGCCGCCAGTCTTATGAAAACCGGCCGTACGGTATGGCCCATTGGTACTTGCAAGAGGCCCTCTACCCCTTGCCCCACCCCTACCACTGGATGACCATCGGCTCCCAAGAAGACCTGGATGCCGCCAAACTAGACGACATCAAGGACTTCTTCAAACGGTTCTATTCCCCTACCAACGCCAGCTTGGCCATCGCCGGGGACATCTGCATGGGACAGGCTTTGGAGATGGTCAACCAATACTTCGGCGACCTGCCGCCGGGCGAGTCGGTCCCGCGCAAGGGACGCCATGACTCGGGCCTTAAGGGGCGAATCGAATTGGAGATGCGGGATAAAGTGACCTTGCCGCGTACCTATATCGCCTGGCCGACGCCGCCGGAAGGTGACATCGACGATACCCCGTTGGAGATCTATCAGGCCATCATGTCTGACGGGTTGACCTCGCGGTTGCATAAGTCATTGGTCTATGAGAAGCAGATTGCCCAGAGCGCCAACATGCGCTACCACTCGTCCGAGATATCTGGACAGTGCGTCATGTCGGTGACCGCCGCCGAGGGACATGAGTTGGCCGAAGTTGAAGCTGCCGCAGATGCAGAGATGGCCCGACTGCTTCGCGAACCTCCCACTGATGAAGAGATAACCCGGGTCAAGAACCGAATAGAAGCTAGCCATTTCCGGCAGTTGGCCCGCATCGGCGGGTTCGGCGGCCGGGCCGACCAACTGAACCACTTCAGCGTTTTCTCGGCCAACCCCGACCTTATCAATACCAGCTTGGACAAATACATGGCGGTGACCCGCGAGGACGTTATGCGCGTGGCCGAGACGGTCCTAGGCGGAAACCAGGTTCGGCTGCGGGTGCTCCCTGAGCCCTCCCTATCGCCGGCCACTGTTACCATCGACCGAACGGTGATGCCGCCGCCCAAGACTGAGCCAATCTTTACCCCGCCCGCCCCGACCCGCACCCAGCTCTCGAACGGAATGGGCATCTCCGTCGTCGAACAACGCGGCCTTCCCATAGTTGCCTTCGGCGTGCTGATGGACGCCGGGGCCTCCCGTGACCCGGAACAACTGCCCGGACTAGCCGGGTTCACCGCGCAGATGCTGCCGGAAGGAACCACCTCCAAGTCCAGCCAGGATATCGCCCAAGCCTTCGAATTCATCGGTTCGCGCATCTCGGCAGACGGACGCCGAGAGTACACACTGCTATCGGCAGAAACTCTCACTAAGCACTGGCCCACAGCCCTAGAACTGACCGCCGATCTGGTTTTGAACCCCAGCTTCCCCAACCATGAGGTGGATCGGGTCCGACGGGAGCATCTGACAGAGCTCCGCCGTGGCAAAGATGAACCCAACGTCGTGGCCGAGCAGCTTATGGCCGGCTTGGTGTTCCAACGTGACTCAGGATACGGGCATCCGCTGTCGGGCACAGAAAACTCTATAGGCGCGCTGACTCGAGATGACATAGTGCGTCAGTTCAGCCGGGACTACACCCCTACCAACGCCGACCTGATCGTGGTCGGCGACGTGAGCATCGACGAGGTGGTGAAGAGAGCGGAAGCCGTCTTCGGCTCCTGGAAGGGTGGCGGCCCGTCAGCCAACGGAGTAGCCACGATAGCGCCCTCCAGCGGAACCGCCACGATTTATCTGGTGGACCGGCCGAGTGCACCCCAATCGGTCGTCCGCGCCCTGCACACCACCATCCCCCGGCTGCACCCCGACTACCTCGGTCTAACTCTTATGAATTACGCCTTTGGCGGCCAGTTCTCCGCAAGGCTGAACCAGAACCTGCGCCAAGACAAGGGATACAGCTACGGCTACCAGTCCCATGTCCAGTGGTTCCGCGGCCCGTCTCTGATGCTGGCCGGCGGCTCGGTCCAAACCGAGGTCACCAAGGAATCGGTGTTCGAGACGCTCAAGGAATTTAACGAGGTCCGAGGGTCCCGGCCCATCAGTGAGGAAGAACTGGACAACGCCAAGCAGAGTGTCCTGCGGAGTTTCCCGGCCAACTTCGATCGCCCTGGGGCCATCATGGGACAGGTCCTTCAGATGGTCCAGTTCAGGCTGCCCGACGACTACCTCCAAACCGTCAGGTCCAACGTCGAGGCTGTAACTCTGGATGAAGTGCACCGCATCACCCAGGAACTGATCCGCCCCGACCAACTGAAGATACTGGTGGTTGGCGACCGGCAGCAGATAGAAAAGGGCCTCCGGGAATTGGACATCCCAACGGTGATCTTGGACGTGGACGGCGTCGAGACCACCTAACTCAGTTTTGGCGTCGCACAAACGTAGGGACGATTTTACAACCCGCCCTAGCAGTTGCGGATTACACTCGTATTCGCCCAAAGTTTCATGGGCAAAATCGCCCGCCCTTGATGGGATCCTCGTTAAGTTTAGGACCCCGACCTCGTGCCCTACCGGCGATTGAGTGGTTGGGGTAGCTGGCTGTTATGGGGTGGCCGTTGAATCGCAGGAGTAGGCGACGGCAGCCAGCACCACCGCCACCGTCGCAGCCAATGAATACCGGATATTGATCAATTGCGCATCTTCCTGACGATCACAGGAACCCCTTGGCCGCCTCGCGTTGAATTCGGAAAAGAGACTCTAAGCCTCGGGATGCCAATGAGAGGACCTCTTCCACTTGGTAGCGCGGGAAGGGTTGCGCCTCCGTGGCGCCCTGCAGCTCCACCAACCCTCCCTGGGCGGTCAGCACAACGTTGAAGTCCACATCGGCGGCGAAATCCTCTTCGTAACAAAGGTCCAAAAGTAGCTGCCCCTTCATTATTCCAACGCTGACGGCCGCCACAGGACAGAGCAGCGGCAGCTTGGTCATGACCCGGTTCTTGACCAGCATCTGTAGAGCTTGATGCAGCGCCACATATGCCCCTGTAATGGCGGCGGTACGGGTGCCCCCATCAGCCTGGATAACGTCGCAGTCAATCTGGACAGTCCGCTCCCCTAGGGCGTCTAAGTCGGTGACGGCGCGCAGGGACCGGCCGATCAGCCGTTGGATTTCCTGTGAGCGTCCGCTGGGTCGGCCCGATTCCCGTTCTCTGGCCGTCCGGGTGTTGGTCGCTCTGGGCAGCATAGAATATTCGGCGGTGACCCATCCCTTGCCTTGGCCCCGCAGAAATCCCGGCACCCGCTCCTCTAGAGAGGCGGCACAGAGCACCTTGGTGGCGCCCATCTCGATCAATGCCGAACCCTCGGCATATTTCTGATAACCGGGCGTGATGGTGGTGGGACGGTGTTTGTCCCAGGCTCGTCCGTCGGGTCTGAAAAATTCAGGCAATTATATCGGGCCCCCTAAACTAAGACGAAGGTCTGAACATAACGGTTCGATTCAACTCGCCTCAGGGATCAAAATCCAGTATACCTCAAGCCCCTTGGCAGGACTCTGAAGGCTTCTTAGCAACCTGCCACCGGCGTGGGTCAGCGCCCAGGATTGACCCATACGTGCTTGGTATCCAGCAGGCGAAGCGTTGTAGCTGCGCCCAGGTTGTACTAGCTGAGGTTGTCCGATTATAATTTAGCGCACATTCTTATTAAAAGGGGTTATACCGTGGGCACAAACAAGGCAACATCCGTCAACGGAAATCAAAAACTTCACGCCTTTTTCAAGGGCGCTGTGGTACCGATGGATGAGGCAAAGGTGAGTGTGACAACCCACGCGCTGCATTACGGAACGGCTGTTTTCGAGGGCATCCGGGGCAACTGGAACGAAGAACAAGGTAAGATGTTCATCTTCCGGATGCGTGAACACTACGAACGGATGATTCGCGGCTGCAAAATACTGCTTCTAGACATCCCCTATACCGCCGACCAACTCTGCGACATCACTGTGGACCTGGTGGAGCGTAACGGCCATCAGTCGGACATCTATATCCGCCCTCTGGCCTATAAGAGTGCGGAGGTCGTGGCCAACCTGAAGCTTCAAGAGTTGGCCAGTGATTTCACGCTGGTCACGGTGCCCTTCGGCAACTACCTGGGCACCGATATATTGAAGTGCTGCACCTCATCTTGGCGGCGGGTCGACGACAACATGATCCCGACCCAGATCAAGAGCGCGGGCATCTACGTCAACAGTATGCTGGCCAAAACGGAAGCCACCCTGGCCGGGTTCGACGAGGCCATAATCTTGGGCCAGGACGGACATGTTTCCGAGGGCTCAGGCGAGAACGTCTTCATGGTGGCCAATGGCAAGCTGATCACACCCCGGTCGGAAGACAACGCTCTGCCGGGCATTACCCGCGAGAGTATCATGCAGTTGGCCGCAGCCGAGCTAGGCATTGAAGTTGTTGAACGCAGCATCGACCGCAGCGAACTCTACCTAGCCGA
>UINC01001293.1_pt1 | contig 24142 bp, 17 predicted proteins | sample 5385821 | NCBI WGS metagenome assembly UINC01 (sample SAMEA4666929, study PRJEB26691) | marine metagenome | isolation source: Pacific Ocean | place: Pacific Ocean | collected 2011-10-13 | reverse complement strand
ATCTTTGGGACTCCAACTACTATAAATGCTAATACTTTTCAGGACGAACTTTTTCAACATGGAATTGAACAAAGCCGGATTATTACGCAAGCGTGTCCGGAGTTGGCAACTCAGATTTCAAATGATCCGGAAGGTTCATTTGTCACAGCACGAATCCGGCACTGGGTTCAGCAGGCTTTAAGTCAATTAACAGCAGGCAACTCAGGGCCTTTGCTCGTTTTTCTAGGCTGTACCCATTATGCATACCGTGAGAAGCTCTTCCGAAAGTCTTTTATGCAGGAAGGCTACAGCCAGATTTCTATACTCAACCCAAACCTTGTTGCAGCCGATTCTTTGCGTAAGATAGTCCAGCAGGATCAAGGCGCGGATAAAAACCAATCTCCTGATATTTCCCTTGAATTCCTGTCGCCCTATGCTATTCCGGAAGATGAAATTATCACACTCTCTCAACTGCTGAAGCCTGTTTCAGTTGAAACCGCCGCGGCTTTTCAAAATGCCAGAATTTCACCAGAACTGCTTGCCGAATGAACCATGACCGCAACTGATTTCGCACAATACAACCTGCTATCCAGCCTGCAAAACTCCGGACTGTTGGACTCAACCGGTGAATCAAAAACCTGGTTTGGCCTGCTTAATTTAAGTGATTATCCAGCAGATGAGTTCCCGGACGCCGGACAAATCGCGGATTATATATTTGCTGAACTTGAGCTGCCTGAAATACAAATTTTTCTGCTGTTGATTGAGAGGAAACAGAAAGAACCATGGACGGAAAATACAGCTTCTGTACATTTTCAGCAATTGTGTGAAATCAAAATCCAAAAGACAAATCACTATCAGCAGAACACTGAATTAATAAAAAGGGGCTGTGTCTGGAAAGACCGGCTTTCTACCCAAAATCTACAGGAAATATTAACTCAAAATCCGGATGCACCGCTGGAATCTGTCGCCAGAAACAGACAGTGCGTTATCGTCAACACTGCTCAACCTTTACGCCTCGAAGTGCTCAACATCCCAAAACCGTGGGGGCATGAAGGCTGGTACACAGGAGTTGAAAAACGTGGTGTGGTGAAAGCCACGGACAGATACGGAAAAACAGAATTACCTTATGCACTGACTCTTTTCAAAAAACAACTGCTTGCGGATTATTCAACAGCTTTGATCTTACTCAAAACTCTCAATCCTGTTGCAGAGGATGTGGTTGGAGATTTGTATTATGAAATGCATGAAGAAAAGTGGGAAGTTTATGTAGTGACAGAAATTGATAAAGGCGCCTGGCCTTCCGGAACAGGAATCATCAAGGCAGGACTTCATCCGGACAAAATAGCGGAATATCAGCAAAATCATGCAGAAAAATGGCCAGAGGTTCTTCTCAAAGATTTTAAACAGGCCATTGCTGAATATGAAAATGTTAGACGTCAAATTGATGAATCTACAACAGAAATTTCAACTGAACTTTCTGCACAGGAACTCTCACTCAGGGAAAAAGCTGCTGAATTTGTCGGAGACTGTTCTGTCAAAGTAGGTGATATTGTCAGCTTTCCTGTGTTTCAACTGCACTCTTTACAGCATGGAATCAAGGTCATAGAATTTCAAACACCGCATTACGAACGTCTGATTGTGATGTTTGCGCAAAAAGTCCTCACCCAGAAACATTGGGATACAGCAGATGCCTTAAGTAAAATGCATCTGGAAGTTTATCATCAGCCGGAACTGGAAAAACTTTACCAATCAGCAGGTATACTGGTGGAGCGTTTTGTTGATTTTCCGCAGTTTACTGCTGACCGCATTTCTCTGGATACTGGGCAGACATGGGATGATCAACTTGGCAGACAATACCATTTGCTAATTAGCATCTCCGGACAGGCTACTGTTTTTCCGGAAAACGGTCAGACTGTCATTTTGAATCCTGAAGAAGCACTTTTTTTACCCGTGGGCATGGGAAGCTATCGGTTGATAAGCACAGCAGATACTCCGTTAATTTACTTAAAGGCAATGCCGAAATAACACATGATCGTAGAAGTTGCCCTTAATTTACCGCTCCGTAAGTCTTTTGATTACCGCTGGCCAGATAATCTGGCACGTGTTCCTGAAGCAGGGTTACAGGTACTCGTACCTTTCGGCGCACAGAAAAAAGGTGGAGTTGTCATAGGTGTTAAAGAGAAATCCGACTTCAGCCGTTTAAAATCAGTTGAAACACTGGTTGATGAGGAACCGCTTTTTTCCGCTGAAATGCTGGAACTCACCAAGTGGACTTCTGAATACTATTTTTGTGCCTGGGGTGAAACCCTGAATTCCGCAATTCCCGGCGGACTCGCCTTGCGCTTACGTACCACTTACACTCCAAGATCAAGTTCACTTCCACGTCTTGACAAACTAAGCGAGGCACCGCTTTCACTGATTCGTAAACAAGATACATGGACACAGCAGGAGTGGCTTAAATGCAACCCTGATGAACGTGATCATCAAATTCTGCGTGGCTGGATGGCGAATGAGAATGTGCACACAAGTCATCTTTTACTTGGACAAAAAGCTAAAGCTAAAATGGAGCGCTGGGTCAGCTTGCTCAAAGTCGATGAACTAAAAAAATCCGCAAAACGACGTAAATCAAAACGTGAGCAAATATTTGAAATTTTGGCAGAGAATCATACTGTCTGCTGGAGTGATATTCAAAACAGAGTAAATGCGCCATCACAAGCCTTAAAGAAACTTAAAGAAGAAGGTTACATTGATTTTTTTGAAAAACGGGTATACCGTCGTTTTATTGAAGGTGAGCTACCTCAGCTTGAAGCATTTCAGAATTTAAATCAGCAACAGAAACTCGCCTTCGATGTGCTTGAGGGTTCGCTCGATAAAGGGGCATACCGCACTTTTTTACTTGAAGGTGTCACAGGCAGCGGAAAAACAGAAGTTTATCTTCATGCGGTACGTGCTGCACGTAATTTAGGCAAATCATCCTTAGTACTGGTCCCGGAAATTTCTTTGACACCGCAACTGGTCAACCGCTTCCGTTCACGTTTTGGTGATCTTGTAGCAGTCCTGCACAGTGGAATGGATGATGGTGAACGTTTTGATGAGTGGTCCAGGGTTCGTAACGGAATCGCTACAATTGTAATCGGTGCACGCAGCGCGGTCTTTTCTCCGCTGAAAAATCTGGGACTGATTGTGATTGATGAAGAGCATGATCCGTCATACAAACAGGGAGAGTCTCCACGTTATCACGGGCGCGATGCCGCCATTTACCGTGGATTTGCGGTAGACGCGACTGTACTGCTAGGTTCCGCGACACCTTCGCTGGAATCGGCAAATAATGTCAAAAATGGTAAATATGAAATTTTACGTTTAACTTCACGTATCCATCAAGTTCAGTTGCCGGCAGTCAAACTTCTGGATATGAAAACTGTGCCCAGTCAAAAAGGCAGCCCTTATTTTTCCCGCGAACTGGTTGAAGCCATGCGTTCACGTTTACTGAAGAAAGAGCAAAGCATCGTATTTTTAAACCGCCGCGGTTTCGCGCCTCTGGTGCGTTGTTCAAAGTGTGAATCGACTTACACCTGTCCCAACTGCAGTTTGAGCCTCGTCTACCATCAAGGAGCAAATCAGGTACGCTGTCATCAATGTGACTTCGTCAACACTTTGCACAATTACTGCCCGGATTGCGGAACTGAAAATGCTCCTAAAATTATCGGTACAGGAACAGAACAAGTTGAGGAAAATCTAAAAATATTTTTTCCGGAGGCACGTATTTTACGCATGGATCGTGACACACTTCACGGAAAACACGCACTTTCAAAAATGCATGAGCGTATCCGTAAACACGAGGTTGATATTGTAATCGGCACACAACTGGTAACCAAAGGTCATGACTTTCCTGAAGTGACACTGGTAGGAGTAATTATGTCGGATTTATCACTCAACATTCCGGATTTCCGTGCAAGCGAACGTACGTTTCAACTTTTGACTCAAGTAGCTGGACGAGCCGGACGTGGTCACAAACCAGGAGAAGTGCTGATTCAAACGCATAATCCACGGCACCACAGTTTGCTCTGTGCAAAAGAACATAACACAGCGCAGTTCATGGAGCTTGAATTAGAACGCCGCTTAAATCTCCGGATGCCGCCTTTTCATTCTCTGGCGTTGATTGTCTGCAGCAGTCCGCATGAAGGACGTGCGGAAAAATTGACCCAGGCTATTTACGAAAAAATAAGAACCGTTATTTCAAACACACCACGGACAACTGTTATGGAGACTGTTGAAAATGATGAAACTACTGCAGTCAAAGTAATAGGACCGATAGAAGCGCCAATGAAAAAATTACGTAACCGTTTTCGCTGGCAGCTCTTATTGAAAGCAGATAATGTGCGCCATCTTTTGCATTTGTTAAAGCATGTTTTTGAGTCCTCACCCTCAATCAAACGTGATGAGTTGGTGCAGATAGATGTAGATCCACATCACTTGCTTTGACGAGCTGATAAAATGGTGTTTTGAAAAATTTATTTCGTTTTTCAAGAGGATAGAATATTTAAAATTAAGAATTTTTTATGAGGATAAATAAATGGATTTTACACAATGGAGTCAACTGGCGCTGATCTGTGTCATGGGTGCTATGTCACCGGGACCCAGTCTTGCGGTTATTCTGCGGAACTCCATTTCAGGCGGAAGGCAACAGGGAATTATGACAGGCATAGGACATGGTCTGGGTATCACGTTTTATGCACTGCTAGCTGTTGCAGGACTGGTTGCAATGTTCAAAACCAATCCTCATTTTTTCACGATCGCGCAAATAGCAGGTTCAGTTTTTTTAATCTGGCTCGGCTCAAAAATGATCATCTCTGCTCTTTCTCAGCAGAAAATTGAAACTGAAAAAGAGCACTCACAGCTCACAGGAAGACAGGGATTTATCGAAGGCTTTTTGATTGCTTTTCTGAATCCCAAAATCGCGGCATGGTTATTGGCGCTATTCAGTCAGTTTGTACAAGCTGATGCGGCATTTCCGGAACAAATAGTACTCGTCACAACTGTGGGAGGTATAGACGCCGCATGGTATTGCTTTGTGGCCTTGCTTGCATCTTCAGGAGGTCTGGTGGAAAGCTTGAAACGTAACGCAAAGCGTATTGATTTAGGTATGGGAATTCTACTGATATTACTGGCTGCGGGGATGCTAATGCGTGCTTATAAGCTGTTCGGCTAACACGGAATTAAAGGCATTCAATGGCTCAAATTCGGGAAGCACTGAAGCAGGATTTTGATCAGATTTGGAAAATTTTTCAGCCTATCGTTTCCAAAGGTGAAACCTACCCTTATCCCAGGAATACCAGTAAGGAAGAAGCTTATCGTCTTTGGATGAAAGAACCACGAAAAACTTTCGTCTGTGTTGAAAATAATAAAATTCTAGGCACATATTATTTAAAACAAAATCAGGAAGGACAGGGCAGTCACGTCTGCAACTGCGGTTATATGGTTTCTGCTGACTCAAGCGGAAAAGGTTTGGCAACACTCATGTGTGAACATTCACAAAAAGTAGCCAGAGAACTAAACTATAAAGCTATGCAGTTTAATCTGGTTGTGGTAACCAACGAAAGAGCAGTCCGCTTATGGAGCAAACTGGGTTTTGACACTGCAGGCAAAATAACAAAGGGGTTTCTGCACCCGACATTAGGATACGTGGACGCACTTGTCATGTACAAATGGCTTTGAAAATTGTTTTGTCTGTTAAGTTTTAGTGCAATAGCTTTTTCTTGAAGAGCAGTTTTTCCAACTGTTGAAGCTTTACACGATGTTTTAAATACTTATTGTTACAAACTGTCCGAGAATTAGTGATGAATCTCCCGTGGGGTTTTACCATTCTTTTTTGCCTCACCATGGGACTGGCTCCTTTTGTCCCTGTTCCTCACCTTTGGGAAAAGTTAAAAAATGCTTTATTCAGGCACACTTATCCGGCCCATTGACTGGTTTGACTTTTTAATGCACGGAGCACCCTGGCTTTTACTAATTTTAAAAATTATTTTTACTGTTACGGAAAATAAGGTCAGCCTCAACAGGTAAGTTAAATCCGCACATTGTAGCAATGGATTATTAAATCTGTAAAAGGTAATTGGGAACATTTACATGGTATTTTTTTCAGGCATGCCTCATTTCTAAAGCCTGAAAAGCAAATTCACGCTCCGCAATCAATCTCAGTTCATCTTCACTCCAACCGCGCTTTTCCCATTTCAGTTTAAAGGTATCCTGCAGTTTTTCCAGCAGCAGTTTCTGTAAATCCTGTCTGGAATGTGCGGGAAAGATACCTGCTGATTCAAGAGAGTGCATTTCCTGCCGCAGTTTATCTTCATTGACGTAGGGGAATATTTCAGCAATCAGTGAAACTGAATCTTTGAGAGGAATGGAGCCGTGCTGCAAGAAGATTCTTGAGGAAGAAGAATCAGCACTGCGGACATTTTTTATTCTTTGCGCACTGCCGATTATTTTTCTGCCTTCCACCAAAATTTCATACGCAGATGTGTCTGCAAAACAGACGTGTGGATCGGTTTTTTTCTTTTGCGGACTCTGCTCCTGTAATTCCGGTTTTAAACCCAACTCTTCAAAAAATGCGTAAAAACCTTTGGCGAGAAAACGGTAGTTGTCCAGTACACCTCCGTTAAATTGTTTGTCCAGAACTCCACCGACAAGAGAATATGTCAGGTCAAATCCATGCAAAACCGCTTTACCGCCTGTTGTACGGCGGATAACAGGAATTCCGAGACTTTCGCATACGTCCAGATCAAGGCGGTTATCCAACTTTTCATTCCTGCCCAGTGAAAGAGTTGCTCCTGCCCATTCATATATCCGGAAAACTGGATGTGAATTTTGAGCATAACTTTCCAGCAGTACCTGATCCGCGGCCATGTTGAAACTGCCGGAGCGTGGAATGTCCTCGATCAGACGCCAGATTCCCATTTCTAATGCTTAAATAATCAGGATTTTGGATTTAGTAAACTTGAAAAATCCATGCCTCCAGTCATTTTACCAATTTGCTGTCCCAGAGAATTCTGCATGTTTTGCTGACTTTGCCTGAGACCTTCATTTACCGCAGAAAGAATCAAATCCTGTAGAGTTTCAATATCTTCTACATCAACGACTTCCGGATCTATTTCAATACTTTTTGCTTCCTGCTTTCCGTTGAAAGTCATTTTGATCATTTCTCCACCTACTGAAACTGTGAAAACCTGCTTTGCCAGTTCTTCCTGCTGTTGCTTCATTGTTTCAGAAAGTTCCTGAGCCTTTTTCATCATTTCATTCATGTCTATCATCAGTTACCTTTTTGTTTATAAGTTTATTAAGAATTTGCTAAACAGTGTCTTTTTAAATGTTTTTTATGCATCTGAAAATTCAATAGCGCTGATTTTGCTGTTTGTAAACACAGAGAGAATATCTTTAACCTGCGGAAATTCCCTTGCATTTTTACGTTTTAATTCTCTTGCCTGCTCCAAAAGAATTTGATCATGTTCGACTATTGTCCGCCTTGAAGTCACAATTGGAGAAATCTCACAGCTGACATGAACCGCGTGTCCACACCAGCCTGTCGCAATTTCTTCCAGAAAGCTGCGGTTTTGTTCTGTGAACATTGAAGGATAGTTTCCGCTTTTAAACGCTAACTTCAATTGTGTCCCGGACAAACTCTGAGGCACAGCATTTCGGACAAAGCTCGCCAGCTTTGATGATCGTTTTTGAACTTCAGCTGCAAAATCAGTCCACTCCTTTGCCGGTTGTTCAGGCGATTGTGCATTATTCTCCGGAACCAACGCTTTTTCTTTTTCAACAATCTCTACTTTAGCTACTTGCGTTTGAGTAGAAGTTTGCGGAATTCCAGGGGTTCGCGGAGCTTGCTGAATCTGTTGAGTTTGAGTATTAGTTTTCTGAATTTTAGGAGTTTCCGTAATTGCCTTAATTTGTTGAGTTTCCGGAGCTTGCTGAATCTGTTGAACTTCATGAGTATCGGGTGTTTGAGTATAAGCTTCCTGAGTTTCCTGAGTTTGCGTAAATCCTTGCTGACTTACGCTTGCATCCTGGATTGATCTTTCCAGAGAAACCGAAGTTTCGGCAACAGATGAATTGTTTTCATTTTGCTGAGAATAACTGGTCTGCTCCTGTTCTTTGACTTGCGTGACGGCAGTTTCAGGCTCCGAATTTACTGCATAATCCGGATTGTCTGCTACTTTATGAGTTTCCTTATTTCCGGACTGTAAAATGTTTTTAATGACTGAAGCATCCGCAAGCGGTTTTTTAACTTCGGAATCAGCCGGTGGCGAATGCTGATGTTTTTCTGCAGAATTATCCGTTACGGGGAGTACTGGGTCTTCGAGGGCAACTTTTACAGAAGTTGAGTTTTCAGCAGTTGTCTCTACAGGAGGTTCCCCACTTCGAATATTCTGGATTCCACTGATTATTTCCGGAAGACCAACCAGAGGTTCAATGGACGCAATTTGGAGAATTGTCATTTCAAAACAAATTTTCGTGTGGCCACTGCGCTTCATCTGCTCTTCCAGATCGAGCAAAATACGGAAAATCTGCTGTAACTCATCCGCACTTACAGCTTTGGCTAAAGCCGCAAAGACTTCCAGATCATCCCCTGAAATATCCTGGAACAAAGCCGGGCTTGTTCCTAGTGAGCGTACAAGTGCAGTGGTTTTAATAGTCTGAAGCAAATCTGCTAAAATGTCGTGAGCATCATGACCATGTTCATGCAGTTCCTGAAAATACCGCAGAGCCTCACCTTCATTTTTTCTCAGTAAAGCCTCCGTAAAAGCAAAGCGCGACTCACTGTCCAGAATTCCAAGTATTTGGGCCACTTTTTGATCAGATGCTCCTGTTCCGCTAAAACTGAGAATTTGATCAATTGCGGTCAAAGCGTCACGCATTCCGCCTACTGAATTCCGCGCTATCATTTCAATTGCCCTGCGTGACAGTTCAAGATTTTCATTACGGACTACTTTTTCAAGAAAATCCGCCATCGTTTTTATCGGGATTCTTAAAAAATCGTAACGCTGACAACGTGAAATAATAGTCTGAGGAATTTTGTGAGGGTCCGTGGTGGCAAAAATAAATTTTACGTATGAAGGCGGTTCTTCCAGTGTTTTCAGCAGTGCGTTGAAAGACTCAAGAGTAAGCATGTGCGCTTCGTCAATGATATACACTTTGTAACGGCATCTCGCGGGCACATAATTTACGTTTTCACGCAGTTCACGGATGTTGTCAATTCCACGGTTGGAAGCAGCATCAATTTCATATACATCCGGGGATGCGTTCTGATTTATTTCTACGCAGTTTTCACAGCTGTTGCACGGGTCACCGTTGTCTGGATTCTGGCAGTTCAGTGCGCGCGTTAAGATTCTTGCCGCACTCGTTTTGCCAACTCCACGTGAACCGGAGAACAAAAATGCATGTGCTACTCTGTCAGCAAGAACCGCGTTGCGTAAAGTTTGAGCCGCGGTTTCCTGTCCAATTAGATCGTCAAAGCGGGAGGGACGCAGCCGGCGCGCCAGCACAACATAAGACATAAAAGGGATTCCGGATTATTGAAGCGAGAGGCTGAGGAATGCGGCACATCTACAAAATCTTAGTGCTGCTTCCGTTAGGATCTGACACGGTTCGAAATTTTCAATTGCGCATCCCCAGCCATCAGAAGTATTTTAGATATTCTATAAAAATTTCATAAAGTATCAACTCTTTAAAAAAGTTATTTAATTAGCTTCCACTTCTTCACAAAGCCTGCGAATGCTGTTAGACTAAAACTCAAAATATTTCATTATTAATTTCGTCAGGTATCTTTCGTTATTTTTTTATGGCTAAATGGTTGATAGTTTCAGATGTCGTTCAGTTGCTGCATGTTCCGGAGGCGACCATTTACCGTTGGATTCGCCAGGGTGACATACCGTGCGTGGTACGGCGTGGAAAGCATTATTTTAACCAGTCTACTCTGGTAACCTGGGCTGAATCAAAACATATTCACCTCGAAAAGCACTCGCTCAGAAAGAGTAAAAAAAAACAAAAAGCCAGCGCTACTCAGTCCCCGCTGGTAGAGGCATTCGAAGCAGGAAATGTTTTTCACGCAGTTCCTTCGGGCTCAATGGAAACACTTTTCGGCGAAATACCGTCCTGCATGAATTTACCACGGCAGCTTAAAGAAACATTGGCAGAACAACTAATGCAGCGAGAACTGCTTTCTTCGACCGGAATTGGAAATGGAATTGCAGTTCCTCATCCAAAAACGCCACTTGGACAACAATTAAAAAAATCCATGGTAGGTACTTTTTTTTTAGAAAAACCATTGGACTTTAAAGCACCGGACGGGCTACCGGTTTTTGTCGTATTTGTGCTGTTGAGCGCTGATTCTTTTCACCATCTGCATTTGCTTTCTCAACTGGCACGTTTTCTAAATAATATAGAAGTAAATGACTTTCTCAAACACTCCCCTACATTAGAAAATCTCGTTGATCAATTTCAAAAAAATCTGGCGGAGACAGCTTAACAAGTTCCTTTCACGCGGTTTAGTTGGTTCTGACGCAGATCTACTTTCACGCTTTCAGGCAGTTTCAGCACGTGAAGCAGTAGTGATGATGATGGCCGCTCTGGGCATTGGGCTGGTATGTGGAATACTCGCAGTCAGTCTCAACTGGAGTGTTCATACCCTGCGGCTTTTCATCGCAGGGTTAGATCTCGGCTGGCGTTCGATTTTTTTCCCGGCTTTAGGTGCTGGGATTGCGGTATTTTTCGTACGTTATCTCATGCATGATAATGAGGGACATGGGGTTTCCTCAGTAATCAAAGCCATTGCAATGGGCTCCGGTTCGCTCCGGAGGCGAATGATTTTTTCCAGATTTTTTGGCAGTTTCCTGACAGTAGGAAGCGGAGGCTCAACCGGACTGGAAGGTCCGATTGTCAGCATCGGTGGAGCCATGGGGTCCGCCCTTGGACGTTGGCTGGACATGAATGAACGTCACAAAAAACTGCTCGTAGGTTACGGTGCAGCAGGTGCGGTTGCGGGTATTTTTAATGCGCCATTGACTGGTTTGATCTTTTCCCTTGAAATAATAATTGGTGAATGGACTTATTTAACTATCCTGCCGACCATTATTGCTGCAGTTTCCGCGACTGAAGTCAGCCGCTGGATCATGGGTAACAAAATTGCGTTTTATCAGGAAATTGCCGGATTTTCGATCACCTCTTTAATTGCCTGTTTTGCGCTCGGAGCATTAACCGGTGTTATCTCAATCCTGTTTGTCAGAAGTTTGCATATCTGGGAAAAATTCTTTGCAAAAATTTCTCTACACCTTTGGGTACGTGCCGCTATTGGTGGTTTGTCAGTCGGAGTTCTAGGTTACTACATGCCGGAAGTTTTGTCTGAGGGATACTCTGTCACTCAGTCTTTTCTGACCGATTCAATCCGGCCTGAGCTGGGTTTTATCCTCTTGTTTGTACTGCTCAAATTTTTAGCCTGCGGTCTCACTCTGGGAAGTGGTGGTGTAGGCGGAGTATTTGCTCCCAGCCTCGTGATCGGCAGTGGAGTTGGCCTGGCTTTCGGGATGATTCTGCATTTGCTGCCACTGGATGGAGTTGCGGAAGACGCGGCTTTTGCCTTAGCGGGTATGGCTGGAATGGTTGCGGGAGTCATGCATGGACCGCTGACGGGAATATTCCTGGTTATGGAAGCCACTCGTGGGTATTCAATGATTTTGCCACTGATGCTGACAGCAAGCAGCGCCATGGTGGTTAGTTCGTTCTTTGAAATTGGTTCTGTTTATACTCAGGATCTGATTAAGCAGGGGAGTTTGATTAAACGTGGAACAGACAGATATTTGTTGCATCATCTGAATATTAGGGATATTTTAGACAAGGATTTCATCACCATTCCTGAAGGTTTGCTTTTAAGGGATTTCATTGATGAGTTCAAGAGAGCGCGTCGCAATTATTTTCCTGTACTCGATGCTGAGGAACAATGTGTTGGAGTTGTTTTTCTGGATGACATCCGTCCGCATCTTTTTGATACAAGTCTTTATGATTTAGTGACGATGGGATCTGTCATGCGAAACCTGCCCATCATCAATTTAAATGAACCGATCAATGTTGCTCTGGACAAGTTTGAAACGTCTAAAGCATGGTCGTTACCAGTCGTTGAAGGTAAAATATTTTTGGGAATGCTTTCCAAATCAACTCTCTTTGATCACTATCGACGCGAACTGCAAATTCAGGCTATTTGAAAAAATATTCACGAAACACTTGATATTTTTTCCTGTTTCCTTAACTTTACAACAACCGGTTTTTTAAGCAGACGAAGATTAGCTGGAGAATGAAACTAATTTCTGCTGAAAAATTCCACAAATTTTTTTAACCTTAAATGCATGGAGTTATGAACAAATCAGAATTAATTGAAGAGTTATCAGCCCGTACAGGTCATAATCCGAGATTAACAGACCAGACTGTGCGGATCTTTTTTGACCGTATCAAGGACGCTCTCAACGCTGGTGACAAAGTAGAAATCCGGGGTTTTGGTTCTTTTACGCTGAAAAAATATAAGGGATATTTCGGACGGAATCCTAAAACCGGAGAAACTGTGGAAGTCAAACCAAAACAGCTTCCAGTTTTCCGTACAGGCAAGGATCTACGCAGTCGCGTCAATCGTTAACTTTCAGGGAAGATCAGGAATTTTCGTTCAAGTCTTCATTAGGTTGATCTAGTAAATCTTTAAATCGTGGCTGGGGCTCAATCATTTTAGTAATTTGAACTGCGTGCTTGCCTTTGTATGAACCTTGTGTCGCCATATATTTAAGTTTGTCCTGTACCAGGACTTTAAGCGGCTTGTCCTGATCCTGATTTAAGTTAATTCGGTCACCGTTTTTCAAAGTAAGAAAATCACGCAGGGACATGCGTGCTTCTCCAAGAGCAACCTTTACACTGACTTTGGAGTTGCGTAGATTTTCTTCAAGACGACTTACGTTAACTGCGTTAACCTCTTCATCAAAACTGGTTTTGCCTGCTTCTATTTGTAAGCGTACCGGATCAAGCATCAGATAAGGCAGACATATACTCATTGTGTATGGGACACGGTTGATTTCAACATCGAATGTTGTGCTCGCCACCACCTCTTCCTGTGGAACAATTGCAGCAAATTTTGGCTGTACTTCCATACGCTCAAAATATGGTTCCAAAGGAGTTAATCTCTTCCAGGCTTTACCCAGATCTTCGAGTGCACTGAACACGACTTTTGAGAGCATCCGAATTTCAATTCCTGTAAATTCACGTTTGGGAGGCGGATTTTCAAACCAGCCGTTTCCTCCAAAAAGCAAGTCGATCAGCACGTGAACCAGATGATGTTCAAAGACAAACAAAGCGTGACCCTGAAGTGGATTCATGCCAAAAATACTTAGTGAAGCAGGAGTTGTAATTGCTCCAAGATAATCCCGGAAACTTACCAGTTCTGTAGAACGGCGTGTGATAGTTACGGGGCGTCTCACATGATGTGAAAAACTCTGTGCGTAAATCCGGGCAAAGCGGTCATAAACTGCTTCCAGTCCGGGCATCCGCCCACGTATAATCGGGGTTTGATGACCTAAATCATAAGGCTGAACCTCGGACTCGTCATGTACTTCAGGATTCAGTCGTTTGTCCTGTTCAACCGAAATGCGTTTTAAAAGTGCATTTAATTCTTTCTTCGACTGAGACATAGACTATTTGGAGTAATCCTGTGAAATTAGGAGTTCTGGTTTATCTTGAGAATAATGACGAACATGTTCTGATGATTCACCGTGAAAAAGAAGATGAACATCAGGGGCTCTGGTTGGCACCCGGCGGAAAAGTCGAAGCAAATGAAGCACCTTATGAAACGGCGGTTCGTGAAACTCAGGAAGAAACCGGACTGCATATCAAAGATCCGGAACTAAAAGCCCTACTCTCTTTTCCTGATGAAGGAGACTCACCTTTCGGTGATGAATGGCACGTATTTGTTTTTTACACGAACAGCTTTTCCGGAACACTCACCACAGATTGTCCGGAGGGACGTCTTAAATGGATTCCCAAAGACAAGCTGACTGAACTCGCTTTATGGGAAGGTGACCGTTTGTTTACGCCCAGAATTCTGGAATCCGGATGCTTTTCTGCAAAATTTCTTTATTCCGGCAAAACTTTAATAGACTACACTTTTTCCGAATGCAAACATCAATTGTAAATTCGAATGTTTTGAAACGCAAGGCAAGACAACTTTTTTCCATCAATTATACAATGTTCCGTCATTACAGCATAATCTTAATTTTCGTGTTATTCCTCTCCGGATGTCAGGTGCAAGTGCGTTATCCCGCGGAATTTCCTTCAAAAACTGTCATCAGCAATGAAGAAACTTTCTGGTTCTGGGGTTTAATGGGAGAGAAAAAATACGAGCTTAACGACCTCTGCCCTCAAGGCAGGGTTTATGAACTGCGAATCCACAACACCTGGATGCAAAGCACATACACTGCACTCACGCTGGGAATCTACAGTCCACGCACAATCACCATCGTCTGCTCAATCCGGGGCGAATAGTCCACGGATAATCCACATAGCATATCAAACATTTATTGACCCTGCTCTCTTGAACCTTAGAGCGTAGCCGGGTTAGGGTTCTTCTAGTTACCAGTCTATGCATCGTAACGCACTTTTAGGCTACATGGCTTTCAATTGCGGGCGCGATCCTGAGGCACAGTGAGACTTTGTTTTAATAATAATGATTTATACAATGCGTAAGGCGGAGCAAGGCTGACTTCATTACCCTTCAGTGACACGTAACAAGTTTATTACAACGTTATTGGTTTCGAAAAAATAATATTAAAAAATATTGCTTTTATCTTTGAGATAACTCAAGTATATTTCTGCAACTCTTAAATAAGTAAAACTCAATAAAAGATGAATAAGTAAACATTAATAAAACGTATCATTGCTGACAATGCGAGAAATCTCTTAAAATTTTAGTACTGATATTGTAGATATCTTTTCTACTTCTAAGATGAAAAATAATTAGTATAGAAGTTTTTACGGCGACACCAATAAATGGAATAAATTAATGAAATCACACACACAGGTTGCCGTCATTGGCGGAGGAGTAGTAGGTTGCAGTGTCCTCTATCACCTCACAAAACTAGGTTGGAAAGATACTCTTTTGCTTGAACGTTCAGAACTGACATCCGGCTCAACATGGCATGCAGCGGGTGGGATGCACACCATCAACGGTGATCCGAATGTTGCTAAATTACAACAGTACACTATTGAGCTTTACCAGGAAATTGAGGAAATTTCGGGACAGGAAATCGGCCTACACATGTCTGGTGGAATAATGCTGGCAGCAACTCAGGAACGTTTTGACTGGCTTAAAAGCATGCATGCTAAAGGTGCATATCTCGGTATGGATACAGAAATAATAAGTGCCCGAGAAGCGGCCAAAATCATGCCTCTCATCAATCCTGATCATTTTGTAGGTGCACTGCTTGATCCGATGGAAGGTCACCTTGATCCTTCCGGAACAACCTGGGCTTACGCCAAAGCTGCCAAAAAACAGGGAGCTGAAATTTATCAGGGTGTGCGAGTAACAGATTTACTTCTCCAACCGGAAGGAGGATGGCGAGTGCTTCTGGAGAACAAAGATACTCAAGAACAGCATGAAATTCATGCGGAACACGTTGTCAATGCCGGTGGACTTTGGGCAAGGGAAGTTGGACGAATGGTTGGCTTGGAGCTGCCTGTACTGGCGATGGAACACATGTATCTGCTGACAGAAGATATGCCTGAAGTTGCAGCATTCAACAAGGAAAAAGGGCGCGAAATTCCGCATGCAGTTGATTTCGACGGCGAACTCTATTTGCGCCAGGAACAAATGGGGATGCTGATGGGAACTTATGAAAAAGCTTGTAAACCGTGGTCTCCCAAAGAAACTCCATGGGATTTTGGACAGGATTTATTGCCTCCAGATCTGGATCGAATCGCGCCTTCGCTGGAAGTCGGCTTCAAGCATTTTCCGGCGTTTGAGAATGCGGGAATTAAAAAAGTTATTAACGGCCCCTTCACCTTCGCTCCGGACGGGAATCCATTAATCGGTCCGATTCGTGGGCTCCCGGGATTTTGGTGTGCCTGCGCGGTGATGGCCGGATTCAGTCAAGGAGGTGGTGTCGGACTGGCACTGGCAAATTGGATGATTGACGGCGATCCAGGATTTGATGTGTGGGGTATGGACGTCAGCCGTTTTGGTGATTGGGCTACACGACCATATACTAACGCCAAGGTCCAGGAAAATTATTCACGCCGCTTTTCAATTCGTTTTCCAAATGAAGAACTTCCAGCAGGACGACCGCTGCGAACGACTCCGATTTACGATAAAATGCTTGCCGAAGGAGCGAGAATGGGAGAATCTTACGGTTTGGAAGTACCTCTCTGGTTTGCTCCTGAAGGTGTGGATGATCATTTTTCGTGGAGGCGTTCCACCGACTTTAAACATGTTGCGGCTGAAGTTAAAGCCGTACGTGAAAGTGTTGGCTTGCTTGAAATTTCCGGATTTGCGAAATATTCAGTAGTTGGCTCAGGAGCCACTGAATGGCTGGATCAGATTCTGGCATGCAGGATTCCTAAGCCCGGACGTATGACGCTTGCTCCTATGCTCAACCAAAACGGGAAACTGATTGGAGATTTTACTCTCTCGAATATCGATTCAGAAGAATTTTACATCGTTGGTTCCGGTATCGCGGAAGAATATCATTTGCGCTGGTTTGATGAGAACCTCACAGAGCATCTTCCGGAAACTACGGATGTTCAAGTCATTCCGCACGGAACCGGAATTGTCGGGCTTTCGATTGCAGGACCGAAATCACATGCACTGCTGGCTAAAGTCAGTGATGAGGATGTTTCCAAAACAGCCTTCCGTTTTATGGACATCCGAAAAATGGAAATCGGCAATTCATCCTGCCTGGTTGGACGAGTGAGTTACACCGGAGATTTGGGTTATGAACTTTGGATGGAAGCAGATATTCAACGTTATGTGCTGGAACTTCTGCAGAAAGAAGGGGAAGAATTCGGAATCCGTTCATTTGGTCTCCGCGCCCTTAATGCCTTGCGCCTCGAAAAGAACTACGGTTCATGGGCCAGAGAATACCGACCTATTTACGGACCGTTTGAAGCAGAGCTCGGACGTTTTGTAGCAATTGACAAAGAAGCGGATTTCATCGGGAAAAGAGCCGTAATTCAGGAAAAGGAAGACGTTAATAAAACATGCCCTTCACTACGGTTGCGTACTTTTGTGGTGGATGCAAATGACGCGGATGTGATTGGTGATGAACCAATTTGGTTCAGAAGCGGACATGAAAAGAGTGAGTCTTACGAAATAAAAGGCTGGGTTACTTCGGGTGGTTTTGCCCATAATTCGGGAGTTTCGGTAGCCATGGGTTATGTGCCTAAAGAAATCGCGGACGAAAAACAAGGCTGGGCCATCGATATTCTTGGTCAACGCTGTTCTGCAACATTACAGGAAGAAGCACTATTTGATCCCAAAGGACTAATCATGCGAGCATAGTTGATGACAACACGCCATTGAGTTTCAAAAAAACGCAATGTGTGTGGAAAATCATTTGCTGATTTTATTGAATCTTCTGCAGAACACAACTATGATGAACTCGCAAAATTAAGATTTCTCACTTCGTAAGCAATGACACGCGTTTAGGACATTTAACTACTAAGTTAAAAACCTAAAATTGCCCGTTTGTAACCCACATAACAGGATAAAGAAACATGAGCGCAAAAATCCTAGACGGCAGAGAGATTGCCAAGGACATCCTTGAAGAAGAGTCAGAAAAAGTATCGGAATTAAAATTAAGCGGTTGGGATCCAAAACTAATTTCGATTAAAGTCGGAGAAAACCCTGCTGTTGATCTTTACATCCGGAATCAGCGTCAAAAAGCTGAACAAGTCGGGATTATCTTTGAAGAAAAAGAATATCCAAAAGATATTTCCATCAATGAACTGCAGGCGGCAATCTCTAATTTTAACGTTGATCCAAAGGTGACGGGTATCTTTTTACAACGTCCAGTTCCAGAAAGCATTCCCATTAAAATTTTACAGAAAGCCATTCATCCGCTCAAAGACGTGGAAGGAATGCACCCCACTTCCATTGGAAACATTGTCTACAACGAACTGGAACTCGGCCCATGCACAGCCATGGCTTCAGTAGAATTATTGAGAAGAACCGGCCAAGATTTGCAGGGATTGGATGTCGTTGTTATTGGGCACTCCGAAATTGTAGGCAAACCGATTGCCTTCCTCTTGATGGCAGAAGGAGCCACAGTGACAGTCTGTCATCATATGACTAAAGATGTGGCGGATCATTCACGACGTGCGGATGCAGTTTTTGTGGCTGTTGGGAAACCCAATCTCATAACTGCCGGTATGCTCAAATCTGGAACTACACTGATCGATATAGGCATTAACCGAATTACAGATGATCAGGGAAAAAGTAAAATAGTAGGGGACAGCGATTTTGAATCCTGTTCTGAAATAGCCGGCTGGATTACTCCAGTACCAGGTGGAGTTGGCCCTGTAACTGTTTCATATCTTATGAGAAATTCTGTGTCTGCAGCACGAAAGTTAAAATCACATTATGAGGCGCAATTTAATTACACCATTGATTCCACATATTAACAAAAGAATATTTACAGTGGCCATAAATGAAAAATAATATTTTTACACAAGCGGAAACGTACAGCAAAAACCGCCTGCCTGTTGATCAAGCTTCAACTTTAATTCCAGCTGCATACACAAATTCAGAGTTTTTTAATTTGGAAAAGGAAATGGTTTTTGCTAATTCTTGGGTAGCAGTAGGTTGTTTACCTCAAGTCAGCAATGCAGGAGACATTCTGGTGACAGAAGTAGCCGGACGTTCGATTTTGATCGTACGGGAAAAAACAGGAAATCTGGGAGCGTTTTATAATGTATGTCGTCATCGTGGTTCTAAATTGCTTGAGGAAAGCTGCAAAATGAATAGCATCCGTTGCCCTTATCACGCATGGGTTTATGGACTGGATGGGAAATGTTTAGGAACTCCAATGTTCCAAAACAACCAATCAGATGCTTGCCCATCCTCTTCTGACAATAACACTGATATGTTGGATGAAAGCTATTTTGACAAACAAGATTATGGGCTCTTACCAGTAAAAGTTCAGAGTTGGGGATTTTTGATTTTCGTTAACCTGAGTTCGAAACCTACAGAACTTGAGGAATGGCTCGGTGATTTGCCAGAAAAATTTCAATCTCATGGTTTGGAGAATTGGACAATTTCCGCAGAGAAAAATTATGATGTGGACTCCAATTACAAATTGATCGAAGAAAATTTCATGGAGTATTACCACCTCCCTTTTGTGCATCCAGAACTAACTAATGTTTCCCGAATGGAGGATCACCACCGTTGTCAGGGAGCAGGCATGTATACCGGAATGCTGACAACTCCTGTCTCAAGGGATGTGGATTCTGTCTGGCTTAATCTTCCTGCGGTAGAAGGTTTAGACAAAGAACACCGGGAGGCGGCTTATCACATTTGTATTTTCCCTAATGTCACATTCACAATCCTGCCGAATCATGCTTTTTGTATGATCACAGATCCAATTCGTGCTAACCAAACTAGAGAACGGACTTTTCTGCTCACGCCGCAGGAAACATTGGACTATGAACAGCATGGCACAATGTTTAAAGAATTGACTACATTTTGGGACATGGTGAACACTCAGGATTTGGGCATAGTAGAACGTGTACAAGCAGGTTTAAGCAACCCTGCTTTCACAGGAGGACGTATGTGTTACCAGTTTGAGGAACCTCTGCATCGTTATCAAAACTGGCTGGGGGATAAGATGTGTGGAATCCACCGCGTTCCACCAGGCGACTAAGTCAACATCAAATCTATTTTACCGGGATTATTTCAAGTGATGCAATAACATAGCTTAAGAGGATTCGAAGCTAAATTTTAAATTTAATGCTAGTAGCGAATCTCTTTCAAATCCACTTAGGAACCAAGCTCAGAGAGTGGTTTTTCATAAGTTAAGACTTAATAAACTCCCAAAAAGAACAAATATGCCTCTAGCCTCCATTCAAGCATTACAAAAAGGTCGAACGGCGCGTCAGCACGGTGCCATGGAGTTTTCAGATGCACCGGTTGATCTTGATACAGTACGACGTTATCGACTGCAGAGACTACGTACAAAAATGGCTGAATTGGAAGTCGCCGGATTGTTATTGTTCAATCAGATCAATACACGCTATGCAGTGGATGCGACTAATATGCAAATCTGGTGTTCACATTATGAAACACGTTGCGTATTTGTCTCACTAGACGGTCCTGTAGTACTCTTTGATTATTCTAATCACCCTCATCTGGCTGAAGATATTCCAACTCTGGATGAATACCGAGTGCTTCCAGCTTTCTACTTTTTTGGGGCGGGAAATCGAGGGGTTGAATTTGTAAAAGAATTTGCTGGACAAATTTTAGATTTGATGAAAGCACACGGTGGGGGAAATAAGAGACTGGCTGTGGACTCCTTGTCACATACTGGATGTGACGCACTTCGCGCCAGGGGTTTAATGCTAGTTGAAGGAGAGCAAATCACCGAAACTGCAAGAGCAGTTAAGTCTAAAGAAGAGCTCATATTAATGAATGCCTCAATGGATGTTTGTCAAGCAGGTATTCAATCAATGCACGAATTTTTACAACCCGGTATTACCGAAAACGCACTCTGGGCAAAACTCCACGAAACGAACATCCGCCTTGGAGGAGAGTGGATAGAAACGCGCCTGCTATCTTCCGGACCACGTACAAATCCATGGTTCAGGGAATGCTCAATGCGAAGAATTGAAAAAGGTGATTTACTCAGTTTTGATACAGATTTGATAGGGCCATATGGTTATTGTTCGGATATTTCACGGGCCTGGATTTGTGGTGACTGTGCAACTGACGAACAGAGGCGTTTGTACGGAAAATCGTATGAGCAGATTGAACACAATATTTCTATACTTAAAGCCGGAATGAGCTTCCGTGAGGTTTCTGAAAAATGCTGGCCTATTCCGGATGAGTTTCTCTCTCATCGTTACAGTAGTTTAATCCACGGTGTGGGACTCGCTGACGAATATCCTAATATCAAACACCTGAATGACTTTGAAGCAGAAGGTTATGACGGACTACTTGAAGAGGGAATGGTACTTTGCGTTGAGTCATTCATCGGTACCGATGAGGGGCGTGAAGGTGTGAAGTTGGAAGAACAGGTTGTAATTACGGAAACTGGGGTAGAACGACAGTCCAGTTATCCGTTTGAAACCAATATGCTTTAATTGTATTCAACAAGTTTCAATTGTTTGATGTTTTGTGCGAATCCGTTATGTCCGTTTAGATTCAGCTCAAAAGGCAGCAAAAAACAAATCTTATCATATTGAGTTTGCGCAGTAATCGTATTACTTGTTTAGCTCTATTGTTCTTTTCATTTCATTAAAGTTAAAATCAATAATTTTTTATACAATTATGCCACGTGAACACAAAAGAAGGGGACGGGGACAGTCCAGAACAATTGCCGGTATTCAACAACAACCCTGGAAACAACCGCGAAATTTTTATTCTCCTTTTGAAATTGCCAGTGCAGATCAAATTGAAGCACTACATAAAAACAGTTTACGCATTTTAGCTGAACTCGGTATAGCTTTTTTGGACGATGAGGCACTTGACATTCTTAAAGAGCACGGAGCGAAAGTAAACTATTCATCAAAAATGGTTAAGTTTTCTCCGGAATTGATTGAAGAATATATCGCAAAAGCTCCGTCCCAGTTCACACTTCACGCAAGGAATGAAAAGCATAACTTGGAAGTAGGCAAGAATTGGACTTTGTTTTCAATGGTAGGTAGCACACCTAACTGTTCCGATCTGGACAATGGAAGACGTCCCGGAAATTTTAAGGATTATCAAAATTTAATTCGTCTGGCCCAGCACTTCAACGTCATTCACATGACCGGAGGATATCCGGTGGAGCCGATTGATTTGCCCGCAAATACAAGACATCTGGATTGTGCGTTTACACATTTGACACTTACAGACAAAGTCTTTCATGCATATTCTCTTGGTAAACAGAGGATTGCGGACAGCATTGATATGCTTTGCATTGGACTTGGCCTCACAAGAAAGGAGCTAAAAAAGCAGCCCAGCCTCATTTCGATTATCAATACTTCTTCTCCACTGAGGCTCGATGGTGTGATGATTCAGGGCATGCTGGAAATGATCCGTAACGGTCAATCAGTTTGTGTAACTCCTTTCACACTATCCGGTGCAATGGCTCCTGTGACACTGGCTGGTGCCTTGTCACTGCAAAACGCGGAAGCTCTTGCCACCCTAGCCTTCACACAAATGGCTGCTCCGGGATCTCCTGTGATTTATGGAGGATTTACCTCCAATGTTGATATGAAGTCGGGTGCTCCAGCTTTCGGAACTCCAGAACTCGCCAAATCTACTTTAATCGGAGGACAATTGGCTCGTCGTTACGGACTGCCTTATCGTGCTTCAAATGTGAATGCCTCCAATACGGTAGATACACAAGCTGGTTATGAGTCGATGATGTCGCTCTGGCCGACCATACAGAGTCACTGCAATTTCGTCAAACATGCTGCAGGTTGGCTGGAAGGAGGACTTTGTGCTTCATTTGAAAAGGTAATCGTTGATGTTGAATTACTACAAATGATGTCCGCATTTTTGGACGGACTTTCTTTCTCAGCAGATGAAATGGCATTTGATGCAATTGCTGATGTAGGTCCCGGAGGACATTTTTTTGGAACGCAACATACATTGGAGAGATACGAAAACGCGTTTTATCCACCTATTCTATCTGATTGGAACAACTTTGGTCAATGGACGGAAAACGGCAGTCTTGACACCACTCAACGTGCCAATAAAATCTGGAAACAAGCACTGTCTGAATATAAAAACCCGCCCATGGATGAGTCGACAATTGAGGAGTTAGAAGCCTTTGTCGCAAAACGGAAGGAGAAACCGGGGATTTCGATTCATTGAAAATAACTTTCCCACACGCAATAATTAAACTATTCTAACTTCCGGAGGTCGGCAAAAAAAACGGTGTCTTGGGGATGCCAAAAATTATTACTTTTAGTACTAAGCTATTTTGAATTTATAAAGTCTATAATTATACTCCAAAAAAAGGTTGACAACTATATTTTTCTAAGTTAAGGTTTACGGTCTTCGGGTTTAGTACTTGGAAATTTTTTAAGATCTGATTGAATTTCTTAAATTATTGGGGATTATAGGCTAAGCTTAAATTAAATTCCGTGGAATGCTGCTGTATTTTCTGGTTCCGCAATTAAGGTTGAGGCATTAAAATGTTGAACAACTTGTTGCTCTTACAGTAAGTGTTTTTGAGAAGTATATTGTGCTATACATAATTTTGGGTTGCTTATCACGGTTAAGTAGTTCAGCTAACATTAATAAAAGGAGTTGTTTTATGTCTCACGAGATTAAAACATTCGAATTAGCAAATAGTTTACGGAAAAATATTTTTCGTTATGCAATAACTCTAGCAGTTGCCTTGACAACTTCTGCTGTCATAACGGCAACATCTTTTGCTGCCTGCGGTTCTTTGACAATGGCAGAAATGAATTGGGCTTCAGCTGAATTGATGGCTCAAGTCGACAAAATCATTCTTGAAAAAGGATATGGATGTGAGGTTGAACTTGTTCCTGGAGCAACAATGACAACCTTTGCATCAATGAACGAAAAGGGATCACCTGATGTAGCAGCAGAGCAGTGGGCCAATGCTGTTAGAGAGCCATTAGCAAAGGCTGTTGGTGAAGGTCGACTGCATGTTGTTAACGAGGGCCCTATTACTGGTCTAGGTGAAGGTTGGTGGATTCCACCTCACACTGCTAAAAAACATCCGGAGTTGAAGACAGCGCTGGACATTTTGAAACGTCCAGATCTTTTCCCAGATAAAGAGGATCCCTCTAAAGGAGCCTTTATTGGTTGTCCTGCAGGTTGGGGCTGTCAGTTAGCTAATGCAAATCTTTTCCGTGCCTTTGAGATGGAAAAGAAAGGCTGGGTTCTGGTTGATCCTGGTTCAGCAGCAGGTCT
>UINC01001291.1_pt1 | contig 24173 bp, 22 predicted proteins | sample 5385821 | NCBI WGS metagenome assembly UINC01 (sample SAMEA4666929, study PRJEB26691) | marine metagenome | isolation source: Pacific Ocean | place: Pacific Ocean | collected 2011-10-13 | reverse complement strand
GTGCCTTCTCTGCGAATTCCAGAGTTTCTTCACGGAAACTGTTGTAAAACCTGGAGGAGGCAAAGCGGGTCAGTAATTTTGAAATTGCACCAACATTTGGATCAATGCTAATTCCGTTATCATTGTAGATAACCAGCATATTCTTATCGAGTGAACCGTTATGATTCAGAGCTTCAAAGGCTAACCCTCCGGTCATTGCGCCATCACCGATAACAGCAATTACGCGGTGTTTTTTTTGCTGAAGGTCACGTCCGATAGCCATTCCGAGGGCTGCGGAAATTGAGGTGGAAGCATGCCCTGCGCCAAAATGGTCATAGCTGCTTTCATCACGAGAGAGGAATTTCTTGATACCGCCGGATTTACCCAGCGAATCAAAATTTTCATTGCGGTCAGTAAGAATTTTATAAGGGTAAGCCTGGTGACCAACGTCCCAGACGATTCGGTCTGAGCTAAAATCAAAATTCTTTAGCAGAGCAACTGTGATTTCAACAGTGCCCAGTGAAGAAGCCAGGTGGCCGCCTCGTTGACTGGTAACCTCAATAATTCTCTGTCGGCATTCTGCTGCCAGTTGTGTCAACTCTTTTAAATTTAAGTTTTGTATCTCTTTAGGTTGTGAGATACTAGCCAATATTGATTTCATACTTTGATGCTGGAATCCCCCTTTTGCTTCAGGGGATATTAATTAAAAGTGCTTGTAACGCTTCTACTCTATACTCCGTTCAAACGCTATACTTGAACCGAAATGTTTGTTAGCATGAAGAAAATTAAATTATTAACTAAGCACATTATATCTTGGAGATGTTCTTATGTCCACTAATACACTTGAACAATTAAAACATGCCCAATCCTCTTTACAGGCAGAGAGGAAACCGGTTTCTCAAATTCAGGGTGCTCTGAAACAAGCAAAAGATATAACTCAGTTTGTTCATCTTGCTCTGGGCAAAGAAAACCGCTGGATTTTTCAAGCAGGTGAACCCGAGTGCATTGTCTCCATGCTGGCGGATATAAACCGGACCAACAAAGAGCTGTATGAAAAATGCCGCAGTCCGGAACATTTCAACAGAGAGGCTGATCGTTTTTTGAAAATGAAAAATCAAATACAGCGTCAGTCAGATTGTATCCATCTCAGTCTGGATCAGGGATTTTACGGTACAGAACCACTTGGATTCTCCCCAGGAAAAGCCATCGAATTATCGCTGAAAAGGATCAAAAGCATCCGTGACGGTCTCCAACAGGGGAAATGGGTATCTTTGCCGATAGACACGGCCGTTGATGATGCAGCAAAAACTGAAGTTGAGAAACTCTATTCCGCCGTCGTACCACTAGCCGGAACCCTCCTGAATAATAAAAATGTCAGCAGTTTTGATCCCCCAATGACTATCGAAGAGGTTCAAGCAGTTTATAAGTTTTTCCAAAGCGTAAGCCGCATACAGGACTTGGAAAAACAGGCTCTGAAAACTGCTCTTAAGAAAAAATCTGCAGCGCAAACTTCCACACCGGATGAACTTCTGGAAAAACTTTCAGGTTTTGAACGAAATCTGAAAAGTGTAAAACTTTCGTCCTCAAAAAATATTCCGGATTGGGAACTGGAACTGGACCAAATCTCACGAACAGACATGCTGCTGCGTATGTATCTGCTGCGTATCCCTTTTGAACCACTGGGATTTTTCCATAAACATTTGGAAAAACTTAGAGAACAAAAAGAAAGTGGAGGCATTGAAAAAAGCATCGCTGAGTTCCACGATAATGCTACACGGGAGTTGGAGCATCTACAACTTTTTATTGAGACATTTGGCAGTGTTGAAGAAACTTTAAGAGAGGTAACCGGTATTCTGCAAAACCTTTCCATCTCCTTTGGCAAAATCTATCACAATGCTTCTTCACAAACCATCACCAGCACTTTCCTCTTTAAAGTCCTGGGTTTGATCAAAGGTATGCTGGAAAAAGGCGGACGCGTTGCTGACTCAAAGACGCAGAAACTTAATCAATTGCAGCAAAACGTAAAAGATGTTGAGCTGTTTGACGCTCCAATAACTGAAGGGATGCTATATGCGCTTGATTTACTGGGAGAAGGTAAAAATGAGATGCTGCAGTATTGTGAACAAATAAAAGGTTTCGTGGAAACACTTTCGAATGCGGCAGATTGGAACTCAAGGAAAACTTATAATTATCTGCAGAAAGCATATGATGAAAATGCTGGTTTAACTTCCGCAGCAATGGTTTTCGGCAGTGTCACCCAAACATGTGTTTTGCTGAAAAGTTCCATCAAGGAAGTCGAATCAATGTGGCTTGAACTGGGAAAACTGCGCGAACAAAAGCTTGACTCAACGACTTTGTACGAGCAGACAATTGCTCTGCTTGAACGTGATTCCGCATTTTCAGAGGAAAATCTGCAGAAAAGTACAGAACAAGTTGAGGAACTGAATTGGATTCTTGATGAAATATTCGGACAGGGCGCTAAGGAGGAACAGCGTTTTGTTGAAGAACTAAGTTCAGAGTTAAAACCAGTTGGAGCCAGAATTCAAGCTCAGAAAATAAAAGCTGCTGCCCAGAAAGAAGAACTTGCAAGTGAAGTTAACAAAACAGCACCGGCAGCACCTGTACAGAGGAAATCCACGTCGCGTAAATCAGCGAAAGCCAGCAAATCCGAGCCATTTTCTTCAGGCGGGAAAAAATCTCTTTATGATCCTTTTCCTCCTTTTGAAATGACAGCCTTGAAAGAAGCCTGCAAAACAATGACTTCATCAGAGGGGAAAATGATCTATCAGGTGTTGACAAATACCCACACTTTTTTCACCTTGTTGAACAAAATGGAAAATTCCTTTAAACCGGGGGCTGGTCTTGAAAACGAACTCCAACAGGATTTATCCAAAAGCAAAACAACACACGAGTTCCTGAATAATTTTGCGAGATTGAAATTTTTACCACACGGTTATTACAATAACAACAATGCACCTTTTGACTACAACGAAGAAAAACATCGATTCGAAGCACCAGCAGGTATAGAAAGGCAACTTAAACTCAGCGCCAGTTCGACAGGATCACCCTTGGAAGTTTACCGACGTTTGATCAGGGTACTGCTCGGTTTTGATGAACCAAAAACACTCAGTACAATCATGCCTCAGCAAATATTGTCCATACTTGAGGAGGATTTTATGCTCAAATCTGAAGATAAGAGAACTGTTGAGGAGGGTCTGCAAAAAACATGATCAATTGTTTTATCTGGAACATTTCATGATATCAGCAGAATCTGCATGCCCCTTCACTTTCCCACAATTTCTTCAAAATTCCTTCACATTCTTCTGCTAGTCTAATTCTCATTAACATTAATCAGGCTTAAAATTCAACCTCGAACTACTCAGAATGAGTCGATTTCATGACCTCAAACAAGAACTTATTTTTTCGCCTCGGCAGAAGCGCAGTCACTTTGGTCAGCATTTCGTTGGTAGTTTTCATGGCAGTCACGCCGACCGCAATCAGTCGCGCATCTTCAGATGCTTTGCGCCTTCCGCTTGAAAACGTAGGTGCGGACATTGTCGTACAGCTTTCCGGAGACATTCCAAAAAAGCTGGAAGGACTCGTTTTCCCACATCCCACAGCACAGCTTCCCGCAGATGCGGTGGAGAAAATCCGTAAACTCCCAGGAGTCATCCGGACCACCGGCGCAGTATTTTTGTGGGACTTGTCTCCAAAACTTTCCAGTCCTTATTAGGAGTTGACTCCAAAGGTACATCGGGAATACCCAGTTTAAATTCGCAATTGATTTCAGGCAGCCCGCTCTATCCGGAATCTTTGCGGTGGAAGCATTAGTCGATGGTAATTCTGCTGAATAAAATAAAATATAGGTCTTTGATTACATAGAATTGCATGGACAGAGCTAATTTTCCTTTGAATTTAGATCCCGTTCTCTAGATAACAGCACCACTTGCTACGGCAATTATCTGCGTTATATTGGGTTGGTAACTAGCCGGACAACGGCTTAAGGGTACAGCCTGTGGAAAAATACGTTTCTAACCGGCATTCTTTCGGATCAATTCATTTAAGTTGACTGTCTTTGCTGCCACTGCGGTTGAAATAACTGATCGAGGTTTGTTGTTTTTCCAACTCTGACTGGCAGCTAACGCAAAGGCGGACTCCTGACACTGCTTTGCGCCTTGCTTCCGGGATCAAGGATTCGCATTCTTCACAATGAATAAAGCTTTCCCCTTCAGTCAAACGACTTCTTGCCAACTCAACCGCATCTGCTATAGTAGCATCAATTTGCTCCTGTACTGCTCCTTCACGAGCCCATCCAACTGCCATTCTTTCCCTCAATAGTAACCATGATATTTTACGCTAAAACCAGGATATTTCCAAAATCTAGTTTTGTTTTATGTGAATCAACCTTTGTCTTAAGTCACAATCTATTATTGAAACGTAGCTTATCAAAACATCTGAGCTCATTTAAATATATTTATCTATACTCATAACTTCAATAATAGCAGAAAACTCAAAAACATCCTGACCGAATACTAAGACCATTACAGAGTCCTACAAGAGTGCATTTCAAATTTTATCTCCATTTCCACCTGGAATTTTGTTGTTCCTGCTAAAACTCTCAAGAAGTTCAACAGACTTTTTTCCGTACACTACAACCCTTAAAACTTGATGTCAATACATTTTCATGCAAATACAATGCTTTTATTAACTGATAAATTCAATATAGTACTGTGCAAATCCACTACCGTTCTGATACATTTATTCCAGTGCGAATAAGGAGGAAACATACAGGTTAGAAGCAGGTTCAAACTCTTTTTCGACTCCGCTCAATATCCACCCTCAATCGGCTACTTTAATTTAAGCTAAAGTCTAAGTCCCTGTTACTTCATAGCTTACTATCCTCCCTCTAGAGTTAACTCATATTTTTAGAGAACATATTTTATTAGGGTCAGAGTAATTTTATATTTACATTCAACAGCATTTTCTTCTGCAAATATATTTATTATAACGATGTAATTGTTGAAAGTTGTTGAGAGTCGAATCTGACTCAGTTAGAATACGGTTCATAAAGACAAACCATTCTAGCCGATCAAAATTTAAATGCCGGAACTACCAGAAGTCGAAACAGTTGTTAGAGAATTACGCGAAGGAATCTGCGGAGATACAATTTCATCAGTTGAAATATTTCGCAAAAATCCGATCGTGCAGGGAGACCTGGACGCGTTTCAGGAAAAATTATGCGGAATGAGCTTTCTGGATGTTACACGCAGAGCCAAGTTTTTAATTTTTCATCTACAGCCGGAAAGATATTTAATTGCTCATTTACGCATGACTGGCAAATTCATAGTCAGTGATCCTCTTGCGGAACCTTCGAAATATAATCGAGTCTGGTTTCACTTAAAAAGCGGCCGGCTGATGATTTTTGATGATATTCGCTGCTTTGGAACCTTGGAGGTATATGACAAGCTGGCCGATTCAAAGTCATTACTCAAACTGGGAATCGAGCCGCTTTCTGTGGAGATGAAACCCAAATTTTTCATCAAACGAATGGCATCTTCCAAACGTGAAATTAAAACTGTACTGTTGGATCAAAAGATCGTTGTAGGACTCGGCAACATTTATGTCTCAGAGATTTTGTTCCGCTCGCGAATTCATCCTCAACGCGCTGCCGGAAAGCTTCTTAAAAAAGACTGGACTAAAATCATTAAGTACACTCAAAATATTCTCGAAGAAGCTATCAAGAATAACGGGACCACAATTTCCGATTTCCGCAGAGTTGATGACAAAACTGGAGCGTTCCAGCAATTTCTCCAGGTCTATGGTAATAATAATAAGGCATGTCCGGAATGCAATGTACCAATTCAGCGCATAGTTCAGCAGCAGAGAAGCACATTTTTTTGTCCAGAATGCCAAAAGTGATTAAGTAAATTTTATGAAGAAAATTATTATAAAAATATTTCTACTGTTTTGGATTTGTTCTTTTTCAGTGACTTTATGGGCTAAGCCTCAACACATAATCCTGACTGCTTCACAAGCTACAGGTTCATATATATTTGCAAATGAGTTGTCGAGACTTTTGTCTTCATCCCGGAAAACCAATAAGTCGGAACTTGTGATACGCGCGGATGTTTCTGCGGGAAACCGTTTGACACAACTTTCAAATAACAGGGTTTCTCTGGCAATCATTGACGCAAAAACCGCACATGAACAGTTAAAAAAACATCCCGGACTGCATGTTTTGTCTGTTCTATGGAAGAATTGGCTTTATGTTCTGGGCACAGTTCCGGGACCGTTTCTTTCACTCGAAAGTACACAGACTTTGCTGGTGCATGATAATTCGCTCTACTTTGCGCAAGTCTGGAAAAAGTTGGCGCCACAAAGCGAAATAACCTGGTTCAACGGCAGCAGTATTCCGGATTTCACAGATGGTTTTTCTGAAGAAGTCCTGGCTGTTACAGGTCCAGTTCCTTTGCGGGAAATCAATAACTGGCTTGAGCAATTTGCGGGTATCCGTCTTTTAGCATTAGACCAGCAACTGATACGCTCTTTGCGTTTAAATTTCCCTTGGCTAATGCCACATAAACTTCCTGCCAATTCATTTTCATATCAAGCTGAAGCATTGACAGGTATGGTATGGAATCCAGTTTTAGTCGTGCGTGGAGATTTTCCGGAAAAACTCGCGACAACTTTACTGAGCCTTATGTTTTCACAAAAAGAGACTCTCAATCCTCAATTCCTTTTTAAAAATATAGTCCGCACGGACAACATTGCTTATCGGAAAGTTTACCCCTATCATGCTGCGGCAAAAAAAATGTTTCGCTTTAAATGAAAATGGAGTTTGAACATATTTCTGTCTTAGCGGAAGAAGTCGTCGATTTTGCACCGCAAACAACTCAAACAATTTTGGACTGTACCCTCGGTGGCGGAGGACACAGCAGAAGGTTGCTGGAAAAATTTCCGGAAGCAAATTTATATGGTATTGATCGTGATGCAAAAGCATTAAACGCCACATCAGACTGCCTCAAGAACTACAAAGAACAAATACTTCTGGAGCAAGCCTCTTTTTCGGAATTACCTGAGCGTTTTGCGAATTGGGGTGTACCTCAGTTTGATTATATTTTGGCTGATATAGGCCTTTCTTCTGAACAGCTTGCACGTCCAAAACGCGGTTTCTCGTTTATGCATGAAGGTCCGCTGGACATGCGCATGGACCCGGATCGTCAACACCTCACTGCTGCAGACCTGGTTAATAAATCCAGTGAACACGAATTGCTTAAAATATTACGCGCTTATGGTGAGGAACGTTTTGCCCGTAAAATAGTCAGTACCATCCTCGCTGAACGTGAGAAAAAACTATTTGAAACGACTAAGGAATTAGCCGACATGGTGAGTGACGTCATACCACGACGTTTCCAAAAGCCAGGATTTAATCCTGCGACTCTGACTTTTCAAGCACTTAGAATCGCGGTCAATGATGAATTAAATGAACTTGGAGCTTTATTGAAAGAGGCTCCGTCACTTTTTAAACAAGATGGACGCCTGGCCATCATCTCATTCCATTCACTGGAAGACCGAATGGTCAAACACCAATTCCGTAAATGGGAAAATCCCTGTGTTTGTCCAACTAATTTGCCTTACTGCATTTGCGGCGAGAAACCCTTGGGACGGGTTCTCACAAGACGTCCGGTAAACGCTTCTGCAAAAGAAGCAGCCGAAAATCCACGGAGCCGCAGTGCTCATTTACGTGTCTTTTCCTTTTCCGAAATTACCTCATGATTGAAATCCGCTGGGATGCTGACTGGGACGGTTTAACAAATCAAAAACAGCTCGAGGAAATTTTAAAAGTATTTCTGAAAAACCTGTTTAAAAATGAACGTGGACTTTCGCTTTACCTCACCAATGATGCGGAAATCCAAAAACTGAATCAGCAATTCCGCGGTAAAGACAGTCCTACGGATATCCTTTCCTGGCCATATTCCGAAGACGAACTGGATTTAGATTTTCCGAATGTTGAGAACACAGATGAAGTTGAATTGGCAGGAGATTTGGTGGTTTCTGTGGAACGTGTCCGGAAGCAGGCAGAGGAAAACGACTGGAATTTTGAAACAGAACTCATTCGACTTTTGGCACATGGCTGCGCTCACCTCGCCGGATGGGATCACGAACGTAACGCAAAGGAAGCTAAGGAAATGCTGGAACTTGAGATTGAATTATTAAAAAAAGTCGGCTTGTTGAATATCTATTGAGTCTTTCTGGGGTTCCTTTGCAAAAAACACAAACTGCTTTCAAATTCTTTAAGCACGAATGAAATGCAACTGTAGAAATTCTTTCCGGAATTCAATCACTGCGGACTTCAATTTGTCCGGATTTTCCTTTTGGACTAACACACGGCAGAAAAAGTCAGCTACTGTTTCCATATTTTCCGGATGCATTCCCCAGCGTGTAATTTCCTGGGTTCCCAGACGCATCGCGTTGAAATCCCCGGGAACCCGCGGTAAAGGCAAACCAATACCACTGGTGAGGAGATTAGCTTTTTCAAGAAGCTTTGCGGCTGTGTCTCCGCCACCGTAAGCTCCGGCTGGAACAGCAACATGCTGTGAATTCGTAAAACCTTTTCCGGAAACCTGAAAAACTTCACATCCTTCTGAATGCAGAAATGCCGCGAGCGCCTTGGCGTTTGCAATACACATTTTTGCGTATTCCTGCCCGTGTGTCAGCAAATCCAAAACCGCTATTACCATCGCCGCAGCCCGGCTGAGATCAAAATTTGCGGTAAGTCCGGGAAAAGCAATTTTATCTAAACGCTCCGCCAATTCTGCTGAATTGCTCAAAATCATTCCGGAAGGCGGACCACCAAAACTTTTATAAGTCGAGCCGGTCATCAAATCCGCACCTTCTTTGAGAGGTTGCTGAAATTCACCCCCCGCAATCAAGCCACCCATATGTGCCGCGTCGTATAAAACGAATGCCCCAACTTCATCTGCAACCTTCCGGACTTCACCCAACGAATACGGGAACAAACACATACTGCCTGCAACAATTATCAGCTTCGGTCGCACCTTTTTCGCTTCAATCATTAAAGCTTCCGGATCAACATCCATGTTTGCAGAATCAAAAGGTACATCATGAATCTCGAGCCCATACAGTCCTGCCGCGCCCTCAGCATGATGCGTCACATGTCCGGCAGCCGAATCTGAAAAAGCCATGATTTTGTCGCCTGGTTTGGTGGTTGCCATGTACGCATAGAGGTTTGCGATCGAACCACTTGGCACTCTGTACTCAACATATTTTGCGTCAAATAATTTCCTCATCAGCGACATTAACATGATTTCCAACTGATCAGCATGCTCCATACCTTTATTATACTTCGCTCCGGGATAACCTAAACTTGCTCTGTTGCCAATACTGGATGAAAGCATCTTGGCCGCTTTTGGATTAATCACATTTGTTCCGGCATAAAGTACAATGCTTTGCTGATCCATCAACTGTTCGTGCGCATCAACCAGCGCAAAGGCTTTTGACTCAAGTACATCAAAAGACATTTGCTGATACTTCGTTGCATACTGTTGAATAAAACGCTCCGCATCTTCCGGAACCCAATCTCGGAAATTATTGTATTTGTTCATTTTATTTTTTTGCATCACTCATGAAACATAAGAATCAAAATTAGTCGCTTATTTGCAGCCTCTTAATATCGGAGTATCAAATTTATGCCGAAAAATGTCAAGGTAGTGTACTTGAAACAATTTAGAAATTGTTTAACGTAGTTCTGTAGTGATCATCGCTTTTGTAAGAATTTGTCGCTAGACCAAACAATGCGACTACTTTTCAACTAAAAAACAACTTTCGGATGAATGGTTTTGAATTGTGAAGTCTTCACGGTTATGGTGGAATGGTGAGGGCGGAAAGATTACTTTTATCTAATTTAGAACTAATCATAAGTGAAGAAATACGTGTCAACAACAACGACTAGATTATCCCCAAAAAAACCTCCATGGCTGAAAGTCCCATTTCCTGGAGGAGAGCGTTATTCGTGGATCAAAAAACGTGCTGCGAATCTTAACCTGAGTACAGTTTGTGAAGAGGCAAATTGTCCTAACATCGGCGAGTGCTGGAATGGCGGCACTGCGACTTTCATGCTGATGGGCGATACATGTACGCGCGGCTGCAGATTTTGTTCAGTTAAATCTGCAAAAAATCCAGGAGCACTCGATCCCGAAGAACCGAAGAAACTCGCCGAAACGGTTAAAAATCTGGCTTTAAAATATGTAGTTTTGACAACTGTTAACCGTGACGATCTTCCTGACCAGGGTGCCTCGCACATTGCACGCTGCATCCGTTCTACTCAACGTGCCTGTCCGGAAATGCTGATTGAGATGCTGATGCCGGATTTTCAGGGAAAAATAGAATTAGTTCAACAAGTAATAAACGCGCGACCCGCGGTTTTGGCGCATAACCTGGAAACTGTCCGGAGCCTGACCGACAGAGTCCGGGACTCCCGTGCGAGCTATGATCAATCGCTGGATGTGTTACGTTACCTCAAGCAACAATGTCCGGATGGCTACACCAAATCTTCATTGATGCTCGGAGTTGGTGAAAGCCGTACAGAAACTATGCAGGCCATGAAAGATTTACGTGATGTAGGCGTAGATTTTCTCACTATCGGCCAATATCTACAGCCCTCCAAAAAACATTTAAAAGTCGAAAAATTCATGCATCCAGATGAATTTGATGAATTGGCTCTGCAGGGTGACAAAATGGGATTTGAGTATGTCGCATCCGGACCTCTTGTCCGCAGCTCATATAAAGCCGCTGAATTTTACATAGAACGAAAAATTCGGGTAAACGCATGAGTCTACCGGACAAACTCACTTTGTCTCCAATCCGGAAAATTTCTGGTGAAGTCATTTTGCCTGGTTCAAAAAGTCTCTCCAACAGAATCCTTCTCCTGAGTATGCTTGCAGAAGGGCAGACCGAAATTAAAAATTTGCTCGATAGCGACGACATCCGCAGGATGGTAGAAGCACTGGAAAAACTTGGTATTGAGTTCGAAGAAAACCGTGCTGAAAACCACATTTCTGTTTCCGGAACTGCAGGGATAATTCCGGTGTCAGAGGCGACTTTGATGCTGGGAAATGCAGGAACCGCAATCCGGCCTTTGACTGCTGCCATGACTTTGGGGCATGGACGTTTCGTGTTGGACGGAGTTGCACGCATGAGGGAGCGGCCGATTATCGATTTGATCGAAGGTCTAACTCAACTTGGCGCGAATTTACGTTGCCTGAACGGTACTGATTGTCCTCCGGTTGAAGTAATAGCAGATGGACTTCCCGGAGGAAAAACACGTTTGAGCGGAGCAATCAGCAGTCAGTATTTGACTGCGATTTTATTGGTCGCACCTTACGCAAAAAGTGAAGTTGAAATTGAAATAACCGACAAACTTGTTTCTGTGCCTTATGTTGAAATGACCATACGTTTGATGCAACGTTTTGGAGTTTCGGTAAATCACAAAGACTTCCAGAACTTCCATATTCAACGCCAAAATTATCAATCTCCAGGAAACATTTTTGTTGAAGGTGACGCCTCTTCTGCATCTTACTTTTTAGCCGGTGCGGCAATTACAAAAGGGACGGTGACGGTAAAAGGATGTGGTACTGAAAGTATGCAGGGTGACGCGCGTTTTGCGGAAGTTTTAGAAAAAATGGGAGCGCTAGTTGAATGGGGTCCGAATCAGGTTAAACTGACTGGCTCATCTCTAAACGGAATTGATGTGGATATGAATCAAATGCCGGATGCCGCCATGACTTTAGCGGTTGCGGCTTTATTTGCTGCCGGGCCGACCGCTATCCGGAACATCTACAATTGGCGTGTTAAAGAAACGGAAAGGCTACAGGCAGTTTCTACAGAATTACGTAAGCTAGGCGCGGTGGTTGAGGAGGGTTACGACTATCTGGTGATTCAGCCGCCTAAGCAAATTAACGCAGTTTCAATTGACACCTATGATGACCACAGAATGGCCATGGCTTTTTCATTGGCAGCATGCGGAAATTCGCCTGTGACAATCAACAACCCCGACTGCGTGAGCAAAACTTTTCCGGATTATTTTGAGGTGCTTTTCGGATTATGCTCCTGAAAATAGGAGCATATTAATATACTCAGGGACCATATTTTTGAACATCGTCTTTGTAGGTACTGCCTGTATAACCTCCAATTAAGTAAAGCCGGTTAGCCATTACTCCATTCTCAATTCCGTTGCGTGACTTTTGAGGGATCAATGGATTTGCTGAATGTAATCGAAATTGTGCTCGTGACAGCAACATCAGTGGAGCGTCCGCAGGAGAAATAGTAGTTACTGTTGGAACTATGGTGTCTGCTGAGTCAACTGTTGATTCTTCTTTAGTTTCTGGAATAGCACAGAAAAACCCAATTACCAGATAATGACAGCAGTACAAAATATTCGAGAATTATAATTCTCAATTTCCATTCAACAATAACACCTGTTGTTAGGAATCAGAACGTAACTCCTATTCCAAGTAGCACCTGGTTTGTAGTCAAACGCAGGCCTGTACTTTCATAGCTGATGGAATCTGCCGTCTTCAGAGTTGTTGCAGAACTTAGACTGTCTTCCAATTCCCCCTTGATGTAGTTTGTACGAAAGCCCAACAGTGTTTCAAAACCAAATCCGTGATGGGCTAACACCAAAAATAGAGAATGCCCCGAAAGTTCTTTGTGCTTTAGAGTTTCATCCGTAGCCCCGCTATAACCATAATTCAGGGTAGTGTCTAGATTCCCCCCAGCCAGAACACCAGCACCCCACATCAGAGTATAGTTTTCGCCGATGCCAAATGCAATATCCGTAAAATTGGTCACGAGCGTTGTTTTTTCTCTTAGCAGCAGTGTATCATCGGCTGATTTACGGATTTCATTTTCAATTGTTGTAGTAATTGTTGTATAACCAAGACCGATACTTTTGAACAAGAAATATACACCCCCCCCACTTGTTTTTGGGTCAGCAGCTGTTATTTTTTTTGCGGATGCGGATACGGTTTTGTCAGTGAAATTGGAGTGATCTTTTTTGGTCTCACTAACCGGAGAGAGCAGACGTATCCGAATTAAATCAGAACGCCCACAGGCTGCAAATAGAATTGGGAATAAAATTATCAATACTGGTAAACGCAACGCTGACATGAATTCCTAAACCGGATTTAATTACACATCAAAAAATAACCAGGGCTTTTGCTGCCTAGCCTGTTGTTCATAATCTTGAATTTTTTCCTCAAACTGCAAGGTCCAGCCAATATCGTCCAAACCATTAAGCAGACAGTTTTTTGCAAATACATCAACTTCGAAAGAGAACTTCTTACCGTGTGGAGAACTTACAGTCTGCTGAGGTAGATCGACTGTCAGTTGACATCCTGCGTTAGCTTCAACTTCTTCAAACAAAGACTGTATCTCCTCCGGCTGAAGTACTACTGCCAGAATACCGTTTTTCCTGCAATTACTGAAAAAGATATCTGCAAAACTTGATGCAATAACACATTTGAAACCATAATCCTGCAAAGCCCAAGGAGCATGTTCGCGGCTTGATCCACAGCCAAAATTTTCACGGGTCAACAAAATCTGTGCCCCCTGATAGCGTGCTAAGTTCAGCACAAATTCTGAATTCGACTTTGTCCCGGCGTCATCTGTGTAGCGCCAGTCGTGAAAAAGATGAACTCCGAAACCGGTACGTTCAATTTTTTTCAGGAATTGTTTTGGAATAATTTGGTCTGTGTCCACATTTATTTTGTCAAGTGGTGCGGTCATTCCGTAAAGAGTGTTAAATGCTTCCATTATTATTATTTATTCAAGGTTCACTAATAAGTTCGTGGGTCAACAAAATGTCCAGCAATCGCTGCGGCTGCGGCCATCAGTGGACTGACAAGATGTGTACGGCTGCCTTTACCCTGGCGCCCTTCAAAGTTTCGATTGCTGGTAGAAGCACAGCGTTCACCTGGTTTTAGTACATCATCATTCATGGCCAGACACATGGAGCACCCTGGCTGTCGCCAATCAAACCCTGCGGCAATAAAAATTTTGTCCAGACCTTCTTCCTCTGCCTGACGCTTGATAATTCCGCTGCCTGGAACAATCATGGCCGAAACTGTATCATTAACTTTTTTACCTTCAACATAATCAGCCACCGAACGCAAATCTTCGATGCGGGAATTTGTGCATGATCCAATAAAAACACGGTCAATGCTAATTTCCTGAATAGGCAAATTCGCTTTGAGCCCCATATATTTCAAAGCCTGTTCAACAGAACTGCGTTCCATCGAATTTTCAATTTTTGACGGATCCGGAACTGTGCCGTTAATATCAGTTACCATCCCCGGATTTGTACCCCAGGTAACCTGCGGTAAAATATCATTCGCGTTTAAATTAACCGTCATATCAAATTTCGCATCTGCATCAGAACTGAGCTCTTTCCAGGAAGACACTGCGTCAGCGAAAGCCTCACCCTTCGGCGCAAAAGGGCGGTTTTTTAGATGTTCAAATGTTTTTTCATCAGGAGCAACCATGCCTGCACGCGCTCCTGCTTCGATTGTCATATTGCAGAGTGTCATGCGGCCTTCCATTGACATCGCTCGAATAGTTTCTCCTGCATATTCAATCACATAACCAGTGCCGCCGGCTGTACCAATTTTGCCGATAATAGCAAGAATAATATCTTTAGGAGTTACCGTTTCCGGCACCTGACCTTCAACTTCCACCAGCATAGTCCTGGGTTTTTGCTGTTGCAGAGTCTGCGTTGCAAGTACATGTTCAACTTCTGAAGTACCAATACCAAAGGCTAATGCGCCAAACGCACCATGGGTTGCGGTGTGTGAGTCTCCGCAAACAATAGTTGAACCAGGCAAAGTTAAACCTTGTTCCGGCCCCATTACATGCACAATGCCAGTACGTTCATCTCCCAGATCAAAAAGAGTAACACCAAATTCTCTGCAGTTCTTGCGCAGGGTTTCTACCTGCAGGGCAGAAATCGGATCCTCAATCGGTTGGTCCTGATTGATGGTTGGGATGTTGTGGTCAGGAACAGCGTATGTCGCTTCCGGATGCAAAACTGAACGCCCGGCGAGGCGTAATCCTTCAAAGGCTTGTGGTGAAGTCACTTCATGCACGAGGTGACGATCAATGTATACAATTGAATTACCTTCCTGTTCATAAACAAGATGAGCGCTCCAAATTTTTTCAAACATTGTTTTAGGCATTGCGAAACTCTTTATTAAATAATTTTTTCATAATCATTGTTTTAAACAAACCGTTTCTGAGGAAATTTTCCTCAACTTCATCTCGGGAACAAAGGCCTGAACTGGAATTATAACTGTTGAATAGTGAAAACTGAAGCTTTTTTGAAGAGACCTGTGCAGGCAAAAAATTCAAGTACTAAAAAAGACAACACGGAAAATTTTTTGATAATCCTAAATTCTGTGAATTATACAACCTAAGCGTGATTTATAAAACTGTAAACTTAAAGTATACAGCATTCATTGATCAAACTACGTCACCTCCGCCTGCACCTGCAATGACTATCGATCCGTCTTCCTCAAGCTTCTTAACGACTTTTATTATTTTTTGCTGTGCTGCTTCTACGTCCGATAATTTTGCAGGGCCAAGGTTTTCCAGATCATCACGTACCATTTCCGCGGCTCTTGATGACATGCTGCTGAAGATAAGTTCTTTAACTGCATCACTTGCTGTTTTGAGGGCGAGCACCATGTCAGCCTGATCAACATCCTTCATGACGATTTGCATTTGCTTGGCATCAATCAGAGCCATATCTTCGAAGGTGAACATCAATTCCCGGATTTGTTCCGCCAGATCCGGATTTGATTCTTCGATGCTGGCCAGGATTCTGGTTTCTGTAGCCTTATCAACCGAATTTAAGATCTCTGCTACCGGTTCAACTCCACCCACGCTTGTTGCCATACTTCCTGCAGTTTTCATTTCTTCAGTTAATACCTCGTTCATTTCCGCAACCACTCCTGGAGGAATGCTCTCAATCACTGCCATTCTATACAACACATCCGCCTGAAGGCTTTCGGGCAATTCTCGCAGAACAGTTGCGGATTGTTCCACATTCTTTAAATATGATAGAATTAGCGCAATTGTTTGCGGGTGTTCATTCCGGATATAATTCGAAATCATGATGGGTTCTGCATAACGCAATGCTTCAAGTCCGGCTTCATCCTCTCCGGCCCGCAGATTATCACTAAGCTCTTTGGCCCTGTCCGCACCCAGCGCTTTCGTCAGGGCATTCTTGACAAAATCAGGTGAGGAACTGATACTCACACCTTCATCAGCCATCACCGAATTTCGATAAAACTCCTCGAGCACAATGTCCAATTCTTCCGGAGCAACATCTGTAAAGCGGCTCATATAATAGCCAACCTGTTGTATTTCAGCTTCTTCCAAATTTTTCATCACATCCGCTGCCGCATCTTCACCAAGGGCAAGCAATAGAATTGCAGCCTTTTTGGGGCCTGTCATTTTACCAACGCTCATCTAACCTCACTTGCTTTTCTTTTGGTTTAAAATTTAGTCTGTTGAATTGCTTCATATATCCATTCTCAATAGCTGCATTTCGGTTCAGCTTTTCAGCATTTCAAGAAACCGGCCAAAAAGGTAAGATGCATCTCTTGGTCCAGGAGCAGCTTCAGGATGATATTGAACAGAATATGCAGGATGAATGAGTGATTCAAGACCTTCTACGGTTTGATCATTCAGGTTACGATGTGTCACGCTGACATTCTTCGGAAGAGATTTTTCTTCTACTGAAAAACCGTGATTATGGCTGGTGATTTCAATTTTATTGGTTGAAAAATCCATCACCGGGTGATTGCCTCCATGATGCCCGCAAGCTAACTTATAGGTCTGACATCCTAACGCCAGCGATAATATTTGGTGACCTAAACAGATTCCGAAAATTGGTACTTTGCCAAGCAAAATCCGAACTGCTTCAACCGCCTCATTCACTGCAGCAGGGTCGCCTGGACCATTGGACAGGAAAACACCCTGAGGATTCATCTCCAGCACTTCTTCCGCATTTGTATTCCAAGGCACCACCCTTACACTCATTCCGAGATTGTTCATAATCCGCAGAATATTGTATTTAATTCCAAAATCATAGGCAATTACATTAAACGGTTTGGTCTCTGCTTCTGAAGGCCAAAAATAGGATTCGCGTGTAGAAACTTGCCTCGCCAGATTTTGACCTATCATTGAAGGTAAATCCAGTGCTTCTTCACGCAGTTCATCCAAAGTGTGCCGCGAATCTAAAGGCACGAGCAACCCTGAACATTCACCGCTTGATCGTATTGCCTTAACCAGAGAACGTGTATCCACTCCTTCTAAAACAGGAATCCTGCGTTCTATTAACCATTCATCAAGGGTTTGAGTTGCTCTCCAATTACTGCTAATATTACTTAATTCACGAACTATAAGCGCAGAAGCATGAGTGGTTTTTGACTCCATGTCATCCGGATTGACACCATAATTGCCTATCTGGGGATATGTCATTGTCACTATCTGACCTGTGTAGGATGGATCAGTAAGGATTTCCTGATAACCGGTCATTGACGTATTGAAGATCACTTCTCCGGTAGCCTCAACAGGAGCCCCTCTTAATTTCCCTCTGAAGAAGCGACCGTTACTTAATACCAGCAGACCGTCTGTAGTACCTCCCATTTTTACAGGAGAGTAAGTTTGTGACATGGAGGTTTTAAATCACGATTGCGGAGTTTTTGTCAACTAATTTAGTAAACCCAAAGAATCCGGAAACACAACTTACACGCAAATTATACGTACAATTGCAGATGTTTTTTCCGGAATTGAGCATGAGAGCTTAACCTTAATTAATTATGTTTGCCGGTGCATGTTCTATGCATTAAAGTAATCATTTTTGAAGTGCTCTCTCTCTTGACAATGAATATACTCCTTCTTAACCGAAACGTCGAGTGCTTCCTTTGAAATATTGAACAAAGTTTTTCAGTAGTTACTAACTCAAATAAATACTATTATTTTTGTCTAAAGACATTTTGGGGGGAAATAAATTAACGAATATCCAGTCATCTGACTATGCCTGCAGAATGCATAAATCATGCGGAAATGCTGTTGATTTCGGCATTAAAATACTGAATGCTGCGTGTAGACAAGCTCGAAACTCAATTTGACACAAAAACAAACAAGCTCGTTTTGAGCAAAAGCTGATACCAATCTTTCGTTTTCAGCAGATTCATGTTAATAATTAAGGTATCAAGCAGTTAAAGTGAGCTTAAATTTTTTAACAAAAAAACAAATATCTTTATTTGCTGAGGAAACTCCGCAAACTGTATGAGACATTTTAATTGAATTTTAAGGACATTAAAAAAAGAGAAACCGCTACTTTGCGAATGAAATGAGGGATTTTGAAGGATACATTTAAGAGCAAACCACAGTCAGTCACGCCTATTCCCAGCCTTGATTTTAAAAAAATTCAAAGGCAAATTGTACAGGCTGCTGAAGACATCAACAAACTTAGCAACTCTTCCTTTATGCTGAAGATGCGCAAAACAATCCTGTCTGCAGACACCGATACTAAGGGTACCCATGTTGATGCAAGCATCATCGGTAATAAGGCAGATAATGCTGAAATTTCGGCTTTGGTTTCAAAAATCGCTAGTGACCCTGTCTCCACTGCAGCAAGGGTAAAACTGGTAAGAAGTGTTATGCATGATAAAAGGGATTTCCCTCTGTCATTTTACCGGAACCTCTTAATTCAGGCTGCTCTCACTATTTATTTAGGAAATATAACACCTGCCACTTTACAAATTGCCGGACAGACATACCGTTTATATTTGGAAAAAATAATTACGACGCACAAAAAAAATCTGCTCGTCGTTCACTCAAAACAACTAAAAAATGTAAATCTGGACGTAATCTCAGTCAAAGACTTGATAAAAGCGGATGATGAGAACGAAGAAGACATTGATGAAAATGAGGCAATGGTGATCCAGGAAATAAAAATAACTTTAAAATTGCTGGAATACACTGATTCTCTTGATGAAGATACTCGCGGCAGCATTACCATGTCAATGCAAATGGATGAGTTGGATGAGTTGACTTCTAAACACAGAGTGAAGAGTTTATTCGGAGGTGCTGATTCAGCTAAAAACAAACACACTCTTGTTGTCCGCAAAACTTTGGCAGCACTTGAAGTGATGAAACGCATACCCGTCCTGCATCCAATCGGACTGAAAATAGTGGCCAAGCTGCAGGTAATAGACAGTAAGCTGCCACTACCCTATCTTATGGAAGCAAGGCTGCACATGCAGGCGCTGAGGATCTTAACCTTACGTGTAGTGATGCGGGATTTAACTGCTAGACCATCCATGACTCCAACTTTCAACAAAGCAATAGTCGCATACCACAAAGCATTAAAGAGATCTTCTTTTACAAATCCAAAACGCGGTGACATAACTGTTCTGTCTGAATTCGCTCAAATTGCATATTATGCATATGAACAGCGCAAAATGCTAAGTCTGGCAAATCATGGTGTCTTGAAGATTCTGGAAATGGGGAAAAAAGCCGTGGATGTGCTTGCGCCTCGCAACAGAGCATACCTCAACCAGCAAAAGCAGATCCAGGTAGCCCTAAAGTCAATGCGAAGATACGGTTGAACTTTATAGCTCACGGCTTGTGCCGCACTTCTGAGATGATACAGTCAGACTTTTTGACTGCTCAACTCGGCGGATTTTAATTTATTTCAGGCAGAAGAGGTTCTAAATGCTTAAGCACAGTTCCTGCGATAATTTGATGACCTTCCGGATTAGGATGGATTCCATCTGGCTGGTTCAGGCTTGGAATTCCTCCGACACCTTTCAGCAGAAATGGAATCATCGGCAGTTTATATAACTCCGCCAATTCATGAAAAACCTCCCGGAAAGAATCTGTATATTCCGTGCCGTAGTTTATTGGGATCTGCATTCCGGAGAGCAAAATCTGTATTTTTTCAGACTGCGCTAACTCAATTGCTTTGCTTAAATTTTTCTTCATGTGTGCCACACTTAATCCACGCAGACCATCATTCCCGCCCAATGCAATTATAATTATATCGGGTTGAGATCGGATGTACCATTTGAGCCGTGACGCTGCGCTGGCACTTGTGGAGCCGCTGACCCCTGCATTGACAACCTTTACTTCATGACCTTTGCTTAACATTTCCTTTTCCAGTAAATAAGGATATGCTTCTTCTTTACTGACTCCGAATCCTTCCGTTAAGGAATCTCCCAGCGCGATTATTATAGTTTGTGAAAAACAAATTCCGGAGAATGAGATTAAGCCGAATATGAGCAGCACAAGCCTGAAAAAATAATATCTAAAGATTATTATCTGTCTCAACTGGTTTCCATATGTTTAATCTGTGAAAAAAAAGCGGAACGGGATTTGCGGCTACGTTCCTTTTTTACTTCTTCAGTAGCTTCCCCTATGATTGGAACTGCGAGCAGTTCTGGATCGATGTTAAGCAAAAAACGGGAAGGTTCCTGCTTGATGCTTTCTCCGTAACGTATTCGGGATTTGGCCATCGAAAAAGTTAATTCCTGTTGCGCTCTTGTGATACCTACATAACATAAACGACGCTCCTCATCCTCGCCTCCTTCTTCAACTGCACGATTGTTAGGAAAGACACCTTCAGACATACCAACCATGAAGACAAAAGGAAATTCCAGGCCCTTAGCACTATGAAGAGTCATGATCGAAACTTGATTCGCTTTAGTTTCCGGATCGTTGTCACTTTGCGTAAAAAGTGTCACACGCTCCAAAAAGCTCTGAAGATTTGCTTCCGGAAATTTATCAGAATATTTCCGAACACTTACCAGCAATTCAAGCACATTCATCACCCGACGTTCGCGCACCTTGACGTCACCACTTTGAGTTTCAAGAAATCTAATATAACCGATTTCATCCAGTAAATCCTTGAACACAGTACCCAATCTTTCATTGGAGAATCGTTGCTGATAATTACTAATGATACCTGTAAACATTTCCATTGTGAAGGCAGAATCTTTGGGAATACCTTCATATTTTCTGGCACCCCTCATTACTTTAAACAAAGGGAGATGCGTTTCCTGACAGTACTCATTCGCTTTCATCAACGATGTTTTACCAATGCCACGCCGGGGAGTGTTGATTATACGGTGCAGGCTGACTTCATCATTTGGGTTATGAATAACTTTCAGATAAGCCAGCGCGTCCCGGATTTCTTCTCGATCATAAAAGCTTGTTCCACCTAACATCCGATAAGGTATTTTTGCCTCACGGAGTGCTTCTTCAACAAGACGTGACTGAAAATTGGAACGGTAGAGAATTGAGAAGTCTAAATAACGCCGACCCTGCTGCATTATTTTTGTACGAATTTTCCTTGTCACTGCTTCTAATTCTTCTGCTTCAGTATCTGCTAAAAGCCAATCCAGTTTGTCACCGTCATGTTTTTCGGACCAGAGTTTTTTTGGCATACGCTGAGTATTCTCAGAGATAACCTGGTTTGCAGCGGTTAGAATTTTTTGTGTTGAACGATAATTTTGTTCTAAACGGATAAATTTTACTTCCGGAAAATCACTTTCAAAATCTAAAATATTTTTTACTTCCGCACCACGCCAGCCGTAAATGGATTGATCATCATCACCAACCACGCAAAGGTTTCTGTGACGTTTTGTCAGATACCGCAGAAGTTTATATTGAATACGGTTTGTGTCTTGATATTCGTCTACCATTAGATAACGGAAGCGCTCTGTTAAAGTGTCCATGACCTCCGGTTGTTTCTCAAATAAAGTCAGCGTAAGGTTGAGAATGTCGTCAAAATCAATAGCATTACAGCCTTTCATTGTTTTCTGATAGTGCCGAAATATCTTGCCGACTAATTGTTTTTGCTGTGATTCCTGTTGATCCAGAAAATCTCCCGGAACAGCACCCGTGGACTTTGCCTGACTGATTTCATAATGTACAGACTTCGCATCTATCAAACCGCTATCGTCAAAATCCTGATCCTCCATTATCGTTTTGATCACTGAAAACTGATCACGTGTATCGTAAATAATGAAATTGGAACGGTATCCCAGATGATGTATCGATTTACGCAACAAACTCACCCCCAAGGCATGAAAAGTACTCAAATGTATACCTTTCTGTTTTCCTGAAAGCATCTCATGTAAACGCTCCCGCATTTCTTCTGCGGCTTTATTTGTGAAAGTAACTGCAAGGATTTGCTGAGGAGAAACCTGCTTTTTCTGGATCAAATACGCAATACGCTGTATAATGACACGTGTTTTCCCGCTGCCTGCGCCGGCAAGAATCATGACTGGTCCATCTAGAGTAGTAACTGCTTCCTTTTGCTGTGCGTTTAGTGCTGACAATGAATTCATGAAACGGAAAAGATCAATAAATATTTTGCTTAATTTGTGATAAAGTATTGTTGATCAAACTCAAGTATTTCAGCAAGCCATTTCAAACCTGCTGTATTTACAATTATTATTTTTCTGAAAAATATAACCATGACCGCGGATGAAATACAAATTTTTTTGCAACAGGAATTTCCCGAAAATCCAATGTTCGTGGAATCTTGTGAAAATCGGCGTGCAAGACTGCGGCTCGATGTTGATCACACCCACTTGCGCCCGGGAGGAACTGTCTCTGGACCAACGATGATGTTACTTGCGGACACCGCAATGTATGCTGCAATTTTAACTACAATGGGCGCAGTGGTTTTAGCAGTGACGACAAATTTGAATATTAATTTTTTACGTAAACCTGAACCGCACCGGGACCTTGTAGGAGAGTCATGGCTGATGAAAGTGGGTAAACGTTTAATCGTGGGCGAGGTAATTATCTACTCGCAAGATGACCCTGAACCAGTGGCACATGCGACATGTACTTATTCCATTCCTCCACAATCCATACAGACAAGAGTTCAGCATTAAATGTGGTGGATCCTGAGTATTATATTATTAGTTGTTCCGAGCATCGAAATATGGGTGCTCATGCAACTGACTGTTTTTATGCCGCTCAGTACAATATTTCTACAGAGTGTTGTGACAATCGCGGCAGGCTTGTGGTTAATGCAGGGTGAAAATTTTTCATTATGGACTCTGGTCGAAAGTGAATTACGTAACCGGAGAGTGCCCACAGAAGAAGTCTTTGCGGATTTATTACTATGGTGTGGAGGAGCTTTACTCATTGTACCCGGGCTTTTAACAGATGCACTTGGGCTAGTTATCTTTATCCCTGTGGTGCGTGAAGAAAGTATAGGCTGGCTTCGAAAACGTGTACAGGAATCTTTGGGACTACCCCCACTGGATTAATTACTTTCGTATTAATATAAGCTTATAAATTGGATAATTATGTTTACAGGAATTGTACAGGGAATACGTAAAATAACAGCTGTGGAAGATCTTGAAGGCAGAAGAAGATTACGGATTCAACTTGAAGAATTGGCAGAAAAGCTTCAACAGGGTGCAAGTGTCGCTGTAAATGGAGTTTGCTTAACTGTTGTTCGCTTTGAGGAAGATTGGGCGGAGTTTGACATTATTCGGGAGTCACTCAATAAATCAAATCTTGGTACACTTAAGGTCGGAGATTTCGTTGACATCGAGCGTGCGTGCGCTTTTGGAGATGAGGTTGGTGGACATTCTGTTACAGGACATGTCGACTGCAAAGGTGTTATTAAAGAAGTCCGAAATACACCAAATAATTGTGACCTTTTCGTGAGCTGCAGCAAAGAATGGATGGCATATCTAATTCCTAAAGGTTGGATTGCCATAGATGGTGCCAGTTTAACCGTTGTTGAAATCGGCGATAATTTCTTTTCAATTTCACTTATTCCAGAAACATTAACGCAAACCGTTCTTGGGAAAAAGACAAAGGGTGATACTGTAAACCTTGAATTTGATCACACGACAAAAGTGATTGTCCGGACTGTTAAAAACATGCTTCCGGAGATTAATAAACAACTGTTCGCTGGCATGAATAATTTAAAACAAAATAATAATGTTGATGTTTAAATAATAGTATTGACAGTATTTGGTAGTAGAGCTAATATAATGAGCTTTGCAGGAGTTGAACGCAAGTTCTTTGAAAAGGGAATCAGAAGAGACAGAAAGCCTGTTCCTATCCATCCAAAG
>UINC01001289.1_pt1 | contig 24278 bp, 24 predicted proteins | sample 5385821 | NCBI WGS metagenome assembly UINC01 (sample SAMEA4666929, study PRJEB26691) | marine metagenome | isolation source: Pacific Ocean | place: Pacific Ocean | collected 2011-10-13 | reverse complement strand
TGTCGGACTTAACCGAACGTTATGGCGGCTCAGAAATGATCGAAGCGGTTCGTTCAGGCAAAGGAATCAGCACTCGGAATGGCGCTCAGACAACAGGGGGCCTTGCCGAATTGGATGATTATTCTGCTTGCGAAATTACCGAAGCGACGGACATTAAGTCGTTATTTGTGGACCGATTTTACTTCGGCTGTGAAGCAGATGATGCGACCAATGCCTGGGCGTTCAACACGAAGAACAATCCATTCGATGCTGAAATAAAAACCTTGTTTGGATCCGACGTCGGCCACTTTGATGTACAGGATATGGCCGGCGTTCTTCCAGAAGCATACGAACTGGTTGAAGATGAAAAGATCACGGATCGTGATTTCGCCCACTTCGTGTTTGAAAACCCTGTGCGGTTTTGGGGTGAGACCAATCCCAGGTTTTTCGAGGGGACCCGCGTGGAGAAAGAGGCGCAAGCGCTCCTAGAATCGGAAGGGAACGTTTCACCATAAGCTTGGTTGCTCGCGAAGTCCCATCTTCGAATAGGCACATGGAAGTTAGCCGGTCATTCAGTGGATCGAGCGAGATTTTTCGAGCGCTGGATGTTCCGTTCTTCGCGGGTTTCTATTTCCAGCCTTGCGGCGTATCAAGACGAGAGATCGGTGTAGGCAAAATGCGGTGAAATAGACCGGCCGTCTTCGTTTCTTCGACTGTGGAGACGCCTATCCAGAGGACGGCCTTGAATACGAGATTAGAAGCGGCGATTGCCTACTTCATTGTTCAATATCCTGCATTTCCCAAATTGGGTGAGTGTTTCGGTCGTGCCGACTTCCGAGACTCGTTTTCTTACGGTCCGGCTTTCGAGGGTTCGTCGGTCGATATGGTAAGTTTTTTCGGAATCGGCGCGCCGCACCCTAACTTCTCCCGGGGTTCTGTCCACAGGTAATCGATCAATGACTCGATGGAAGCTTGCTTGATTGGCGTAGGTAATCGGGTATCCCGTTAACGAAGCGTCGCCGGTTTCCGAGTCGAATTGCACGAGAGCTATCCAATCGGGGCTGCGGTCCTCGTTCACGTATCTACACTCTAAAGAGATGGGTTCCGCGCGGGTGGAAGTGGCTATCCCAATTGTCAAAGTAACCAGCGCTAACCAGCAGGCTCGCTTAATCTGAAAAAATCCGTTGCTTGCTATCACGGCATCAATTTCCCATCAACATGCGGGGGACCACAGAGATTGTGACGTCTGTTTCAGCGCCAAACCGTTGACCCTTGAATATTTCTACGGTCGCAATTCGGTCTGGTTTTTCGAAGACCATTATGATCGATTGCCCGACCGTAGAACTGCTCAGATTCCATCCACTTGCGGGTATCGCTTCGCGAAAAAATAGTAATGTTTCTGCTGGGCTTAGAGGATCGTCGATTCCTATACGGCCGCCCCAGCCGATACCGCTTCCAAGAATTACAGATTCGCGATTACGAATCTCTGAGTTCGGCGGTAACGGTAGATCTTCAATCAGCGCATTGATAATCAGTCTCGTGTCTTCAGCACTTATTGAGGGTCGCTGAGTCGATTGTTGCACCAACCCACAGCTCGATAACAACAACATCGACGCAACCGTCAAACCTAGGAACATTCTTGTTGAGTTCAATTGAATGCCTTCTGGTATTGATAAGCGGGAGGCACTTTAACACCAATGGCCACATGAGCTGTATACCCATACAGCGTACAAGGGTTTTTTTCGTTGCCGAGACAAGTCAAAGAAACAAATGGCGCGCCCGCAGGGACTCGAACCCCGAACCCCCAGGTTCGAAGCCTGGTGCTCTATCCAGTTGAGCTACGGGCGCAGCGACTCGAATTATAGCTGGATGGAGACGGGGTTTTGGTAAGGTGATCGCTGCTCATGATTTCGCGGGGAAAATGCAGTGACCGATTTACCGTTAAAGGATGTTGTGGTTCTTGACATGGGGCAAATATACAACGGGCCCTATTGCGGCTATTTGTTAGCGATGTCGGGCGCCCGTGTGATTAAAATCGAGGCACCGGGAGGCGAAGGAATGCGTGGACGCTCAAGCGATGTGAGTTCGAGCTACCCCTTCTGCATGCTGAACGGTAACAAAGAGACCATCACACTGAATCTAAAGTCAGATCGTGGTCGCGCGTTGTTAAAAGAACTCGCGACTCATGCAGACGTGCTAATCGAGAATTTTGCACCGGGAACAATGGAACGTAACCAGGTAGGTAGCAATGAATTGACGGCGTTAAATCCTCGGCTGATATACGCGGCCGCCACGGGGTTTGGGCAGGGTGGGCCGCATCGTGATTATCTGGCGATGGATGTGACTGTCCAAGCCATGACCGGCGTAGTCGCCATCACTGGCAACGAGGGCCAACCGCCGTTGAAGTCTGGGCCCGCTCTTTGCGACATCCTCGGTGGGGTGCATCTCTATGGTGCCATCACCACGGCGTTATATCGTCGCGAACATACCGGGTGTGGGGCGATTCTAGATGTCGCGATGCAGGATGCGGTGTTTCCGACGTTGTGTTCTGCACTTGGAGCGTATTATCTAGCGGGCGGCAATCCGCCTAGAACGGGCAATCGCCATCAAGCGCTTTCGGTCGCTCCGTATAACGTGTATCCCACCAGCGATGGACATGTAGCCATTATCTGTATCCGTGACAATCATTGGCTTCGATTGTTGGAAGCAATGGGGCGTAAGGATCTAGAAAATGACGCAAGATTTGTGGACATGGCGGCTCGCGCGGCCAACATGGAATCCACCGATACGGTCGTCGAAGAATGGACCCAAACGAAGACAAAGGAAGACGTGTTTCGAATTTGTCAGGAACACGACGTTATCTGCGCACCGGTCCAATCCTTAGACGATGTCGTTAACGACCCGCACCTGTTGGAACGCGGTGCATTGACGAAAGTTTCGCATCCGAAATACGGAACTGTGGCCCTGCCAAGCACGGCACTCCGGTTTAACGATGTGGAACCGCCGGAGGTCAAGCTGCCCAGGGGGGTGGGTGCGGACAACGACTCCGTGTACGGCGACTTATTGAATCTGACTCCTGAACACATTGACGAATTGCGCGAGGCGGAAGCGATCTGATCGTGGCATTCAGCGTGCGGATTTCGCCGTAATCGAGGACCCCGTGATACTCTTGCAGGCGCTCAAACTTTGCAGTCAAGGTAGTGGATGGCTACGACATTCGACGCGGTAGAAGACGCTATATCTGCGATTTCGGCAGGTGAACTCGTGGTCGTCGTGGATGACGACGATCGAGAGAACGAAGGCGATTTGATCATGGCTGGGTCGAAGGCATCGGCGGACAAAGTTGCCTTTATGATTCGCCATACCAGTGGCATTTTGTGTACTCCAATCAACGAAGAGCACGCCAAGAGACTTCATTTGGAGCCCATGGTTGCCCGTAACGATGCGCCACTGTCGACTGCATTCACGGTGAGTGTTGATTATCGCAAAGGACTAACAACTGGTATCTCCGCTGATGAGCGTGCTAACACAGTGGCGGCGCTATCGAGTAACAACACGCAAGCAGAGGATTTCGTTCGCCCTGGCCATATTTTCCCGCTGGTTGGAAGAACGGGAGGGGTGATGGTTCGATCGGGGCATACGGAAGCAGCGATCGATCTTGCGGACGCGGCGGGGTGCGGGCCCGTCGGATTACTTGCCGAGATCGTGAACGACGATGGGTCCGTTAAACGGTTGCCGGATCTCGTCGAGTTCGCGGCGGAACATGCCCTCAAAATGATCTCCATCGCGGACCTCATTGCATATCGGCAACGACGCGAACAACTGGTGGTTAGAAGTCGAGAATTTCATGTAAATACGCAGATCGGTAGGGCTCGCGCGTACGCCTACCGGACCAAGTTCGAAGATGCGGAACATCTTGCCTTGGTCTTTGGTGACGTTGTTGCGAGCGAGGGGGTGGTGGTTAGAATTCATCGGGAAAAGCTGATCGAAGACGTGTTTGGGCCGCAGAGTGAGCATGAAAACAATTTGCTCGACGTCTCTTTACAACGCATTGGGGAATTGGGAGGGGGCATCCTCATCTATCTTCGTAGTGGTTTTGTAGGGGTTCCGCTAGATCATCTTGATTCCGGCGACTTGAGCGAACGCACGAGCCGTGAGACGGAACGTAGGCACGAATGGCTAGAGATCGGTGTGGGGGCCCAAATATTGCGGGATCTCGGTGCTCGGCACATTCGCGTACTTGCGGGACGGGAGATGGACTTCGTTGGGCTTGACGGATTCGGGCTTGAAGTCGATGCAACTGAGCTCCTGACAGGTTGAATGAATTACGTTCGATAATGGAATCCCCGAGCTACGCCGCATCGACCCACATAGACAATTCGTATGTCACGGGTAAAAGTGCCACATTGATTGCACCGCACACGGTCGCGGACTTTGGCGATTGGGCAGTCAGGGCCGAAGCGCTCGTGCAACATATCGAGATCAAGTAGCTCTGTTCGATGACATGTTGTGCACACGCCAAAAAGTTCGAACGCCATACGCAGATCGTCAATCGTATTGGTCATAATACTGTATATATATACAGTATTATGTTGAATGCATGAAGGGAAAAGCAATCATTGGTGTGACGCTCGGGGACCCCGCCGGTATTGGTCCGGAGGTTTTCGCGAGGGTCCTAGATCACGCGTCAACGAAGTGCGAAATCGTGGTGTATGGGACGCGATGGGCGCTTGAGTTAGGTGCCAAGATTGCCGGAGTGTCGCCAAATGCGGGCTACAGATTGGTCGATGTTGGAATAGATAAGCCCGCGGATTTCAAACTGGGGGTAGTTTCCCCCTTATGTGGTCGAATAGCTGTTGAATCCGTTGAAGCTGCGGCGGCCGATGCGCTGGATGGGCAGATCGACGCGATGATGACGTGTCCCCTCAATAAAGAAGCTATTCATGCTGCGGGTTATAGCGACATTGGGCATCAGGAAATTCTGGCTCGACTAACCGGCGTGGAAACGACCGCGACCATGTTAATGACGCCGGGCTTAAGGGTAGTCCATTTATCGACCCACAAGTCGTTGATCGAAGCCGGCGAGTACGTGACCCGTGACAACGTGTTGGAGAAGATTGATCTTTGTCACCGTACCCTCACTCGTTGGGGTCTCGACCGCGTCAAAATTGCGGTTGCGGCGCTTAACCCCCATGGCGGTGAGGGTGGATTGCTGGGTCGAGAGGAAATCGATGCGATTGGACCGGCGGTCGATGCTGCCAAGGAGCGTGGTATTGATGCTCGAGGACCATTACCTGCCGATTCGGTGTTCAATCGGGCGATCGAAGGCGAATTCGATGTCGTCCTTGCGATGTACCACGATCAGGGACACATCGCGATCAAAGTGCACAATTTTCACGAAAGTGTGACGGCGACATTGGGAATACCGTTTGTGCGTACCTCTGTCGATCACGGCACGGCGTTTGATATTGCCGGACGCGGTGTTGCGGATAGCCGAGGGACGAACGCCGCGCTGAATGCCGCGGTGATGTTGGCACAAGGGACTTTCTCGAAGGTCGTTTAAAGCGCTAGCCCGCGCGCCAGAAAATGAGATGCCGACGGATTTGTGTGCACATGTGGCGGGCGGTTGGACGGTCTGGCACACTCGATTGAAGTATCAGAGAGGGGTGATGACATGAAAGCTGCGGTATTCAGAGAAGTAAACAAACCAATGGAAGTCGAGGAGATCGAGATATCGAAACCCGGTCCTCGCGAGATTTTGATCCGCACCGTCGCCGCGGGTGTTTGCCATTCCGATATGCACTTTTTCAACGGGACGTATCCCGGCCAGTTGCCGATTGTGCTTGGTCACGAATCAGCAGGGATTGTCGACGAAGTCGGAAGTGATGTCACATACGTGAAGCCAGGCGACCACGTGATCACCTGTTTGTCAGTTTTTTGTGGGCATTGCGAATACTGCCTTACCGGGCACATGTCACTTTGTCAGGAACCGGAAGTTCGACGTGGACCGGCAGAAGATCCGAGGTTGAGTCACGGTGGCGATCGCCTCAACCAGTTCGCAAATTTGGGGTCTTTCGCTGAGATGATGCTCGTTCACGAGCATTCCGTAGTAAAGATTCGAGAGGATATGCCGCTCGATCGAGCAGCGTTGATCGGCTGTGGTGTAACGACTGGCGTAGGTGCTGTCATTCATACGGCCGCCGTCGAACCCGGAGCGACGGTTGCGGTGATTGGTTGTGGAGGGGTCGGGTTGTCATGCGTCAATGGAGCGGCGCTTGCCGGTGCTAGCCGGGTCATTGCCGTTGACATGGTTGCGTCCAAACTCGAACTCGCGCGGAAGTTTGGGGCTACCGATGTAGTTGACGCGAGTGGCGGCGACGCGGTATCGCAAGTTCAAGCGCTCACCGGCGGCGGTGTACATTATTCGTTCGAAGCGATTGGACTCAAAGTCACCGCGGAACAGGCGTTTCAGATGCTGCGGAGGGGCGGTACAGCAACCGTGATCGGCATGATTCCACCGGGCGATATGGTGACGCTGCACGGCGTTGAATTCCTGCAAGAAAAGACCATTCAAGGGTCGATGATGGGCTCCAACCGATTCCGTGTGGATATGCCGCGGTTTGTCGATTTCTATTTACAAGGTCGGCTACACCTCGACGATATGGTCTCGAGCCGTATCAAATTGGAAGACGTAACCGACGCGCTGCTTGCTCTCGAGACTGGCGAAGTTGCGCGTAGTGTCATCACTTTTGATAACTAAGAACCCGTTGTGAAGTGGCTGACATACGCGGTAAACGGCCGCGAGACGTTTGGCTGCGTGGTCGGAGACGGGGTTGCCGATATCGGGGCGCGGTCCGACTTCAATAGCCTCAAAGAAGCGATTGCAGATGATGCACTGGCAGAATTGTCTGGAAGCGTTGGCGAGAGTCCTGATCATGGGCTCGACGAAATCGTTTATCTACCGACCATCACTGCACCCGATAAAATTCTATGCGTGGGACTTAATTACAAGGATCACCAAGAAGAAACGGGAAGGGGTGGTGAAGAAAATCCAACCATTTTTGTGCGATTCGCCGCTGCCCAGATCGGTCACGGTGCCGACATGGTGCGACCCAGAGAGTCCCAAGCTCTGGACTTCGAAGGTGAAATAGCGATGATTGTCGGCAGACCCGGTCGACGCATCGCAAAGGAATCCTGGCGTGACCATGTCGCAGGATTTGCCTGCTACAACGATGGTAGCGTGCGTGATTACCAGCGCCATACGAGCCAATTCACTCCCGGAAAGAACTTTTCAGGCACCGGGGGATTCGGACCTTGGATGATGACGACGGACGAGATCGGCGACCTCGATGACATGGAAATCACCACCCGCTTGAACGGTGAAGTGATGCAAAACGCCAAGTCGAATCAACTTGTATTTGGTTTTGCTGAACTCGTTGCGTATTGCTCTACATTCACCGAATTGGTTGCAGGGGACGTCATTGTGACTGGGACTCCTGGCGGAGTCGGAGCCGCGCGTACTCCGCCCGTGTTCATGGACGAAGGTGACGTGATTGAGATCGAGGTGAGACCTATTGGCGTTCTCAGGAATCAAGTGATTGTTGGGTGAAGTTTGGTGTAGGCCAGAGCGTTCGTCGCACTGAGGACCCTCGTCTTGTGACGGGCGCCGGCGTTTTTACCGATGATGTAAACCTCCAAGGCCAATTGTATGCGGCGTTTTATCGTTCTCCGTACGCGCATGCAAGATTGAAGTCGGTCCAACTCGACGAGGCTCGTGGGTCGCCTGACGTTGTCGCGGTTTATACGGGCGCTGAGCTCGTCTCTCTCGGCGCGTTGCCGTGTCGAGCGCAGTTGACTGATGCCCGTGGCAATCCGTGTTTTATTCCTCGCCGGGCCGCGTTGGCGGAAGATAAAGTCCTGTTCGTGGGTCAGGCGATTGTGGCTGTGGTGGCGGAGTCCCGACAGGCGGCCCGAGACGCTGTAGAACTGGTCGATGTTGACTTTGAGCCCTTAGACGCCGTGATCTCGGTTGAGCCGTCGGTTGCGGATGGCGCGCCGATATTGCACGACGAACTAGGCCACAACGTTTGCGTTCATTTTGAGCGCGGCGATGCTGAAGAAGTATCGACCGCGATGCGTGGCGCAGCCCATATTGTGAACATCAGCGTCATCAACAACCGCGTTGTGCCGACGCCTTTGGAGCCTCGCGTCTCGGTGGCGTCGTATAACGACGGAAAGTTCACACTTTACAATCCAAGCCAAGGCGCGGTCGCCCAACAAGGGGTTTTGTCGCGTTCGATTTTTCACGTCGAGCCCGAGGACATACGTGTTATTTCGGGCGATACGGGTGGAGGATTTGGGGTACGGGGCGAAGTACATCCCGAGACTGTTGTATGCCTATACGCGGCACGAGATCTTCAACGACCGGTGAAGTGGTGCGGAGATCGCTCGGAAATGTTCTTGGCCGATTCTCACGGGCGGGACAACCTGAGTACAGCAACGGTGGCACTTGATAAAGATGGGTTTATGCTCGCTCTCAAGATCGAGACCCTCGCGAATCTCGGCGCTTTTTGCTCAGCCGTCGGCCCATTCGTCCCCACAATGGGTGGCGGCCGAGTCGTCGGAACTGTTTATCGATCACCTCACATCTATCACAGTGTCCGCTGCATTTTTACAAACACCATGCCGGTAGCCGCATACCGGGGTGCGGGTCGGCCGGAAGCGGCCTATGTGATGGAGCGTTTGATGGAACGGGCAGCCGAGGAGACAGGTTTCGATAGTCGAGAATTACGACGACGAAACTTTATTCGCGATGAAGATCTCCCATACACAGGCCTAGCAGGGATACCGATTAGGAGTGGTGCGTTTGCTGAGACGATGGATCTGGCATTGGCACGAGCCGAGTGGGATACCTTTGACGAAAGGCGCCAGATTTCCGGAATGCGTAAAAGGCTCCGTGGAATCGGGTTGGGCTGCTATGTTGAATCGTCCGGTGGCGGACCGGAGGAAGAGGCTCGCGTTTCGATCGGCGAGGATGGCATTGTCGAGATCACCGTCGGCACATATTCGCAGGGTCAAGGTCATGCGACGGCGTTCGCGCAGATCGCTCATGAAAGACTAGGCGTTAATTTTGATCGCATCCGCTTAATTCAAGGGGATACGCGTGAGGTGCGCTTTGGTGGCGGGACGGGCGGCTCGAGGTCCTCGCAAATGGGAGGCGTCGCCGTGTTACGCGCAGCCAATGGAGTGGTAGAACGAGGCAAACCGATCGCCGCAGAGCTTCTCCAAGGAGATGAAGGAATGGTTTCCTTTAAAGCCGGCGTTTATTCGATCGACGACCGGACTGTCACATTGCAAGAAGTCGCTAAGGCGGCGCTACAGCCGCAGTTCGGTGGCCAATTAGCTGAAACCCATCGCTACCATCGAGGTGAGGGCTATACGTTTCCAAACGGCTGTCACGTCGCTGAGGTTGAGGTTGACCCAGATACAGGCGTCATAGACGTTGTTCGATACACTGCCGTAGATGATTGCGGCCGCGTAATTAATCCATTACTAGCAGAAGGCCAAGTGCAAGGGGGTGTCGTCCAAGGCATCGGTCAAGCGATGCTCGAACATGTTGTGTATGACGACATGGGACAGCTTCTTAGCGGTTCGTTCATGGATTATGCGATGCCTCGGGCCGCCCACGTACCGTGGATTGATGTCAGTTTTAATGAAGTCCTCGAACCTTCCAACGAATTAGGTGTCAAGGGAATCGGAGAGGGAGGCGCGTGTGGCGCCCCGCCCGCTATCGTTCATGCGGTGCTCAACGCATTGGCTCGCGAAGGCGTTTCTGCCATCGATATGCCGTTGACTTCGGAGCGAGTTTGGCGCGCGCTGAATCGAGGGCCGTGACAGCCGACCCGACTATTTTTGAACGGATTCGGCCTGCGGTCTACCGGTGACCCCAGAAATCATATCCTTTGCGTCTCGCGTTGAAGGTTGACTTGGCTTCAACCGAGCGGCGAAGTTGAAAGGTTCCGTGTCGATCTCCTCCAGTTCGATATTTCCCGCGAGGACTTCTCGTTTCCACTCCTCTTGCTCGCCATGTCTTTCTTTAAATTCTGGCATCACCTCTTGCGCAAATAGTTCCAGACTTGAGCAGATATCCGCATGCGTATTCTTGCCTGCTTGGTTCAGGAGTATCACTTGATCGACGTGCGATTGTTCAAGCTCTAGTAGACGTTCGCGAATGGTGTCGGGCGAGCCGATGAGCTCGCTACCTGTTCGTTTTTGACCTTCTGGCGTTTTTTTCCATTCTTGGTAACGATCCCAAAAATTGACGGTTCCAGGCTCAAACGGACCTTCTTTGTTGTACAGCTGTAAGGCGAACTGGAAAAATGTCCACCCGTCCGCTTTTTCCCACGCTTCTTCGTCGGTCTCGGCACACATGAAACCTGCGACAACCGCAATGTTTGGGTTAGTCTGGTAGTCGGTGAGTTTTTCAAGGTTATGTAAGAAAGTGTTGTAGTAGGCGTGAACCCACGCTTTGGCGGCGTCGAGGTTGACGAACTTGAAACACAACGCCCCCATGCCCCTATGAGCGGAGTACTTAATGGTGTCGAGTTGCGAGCAGGCGATCCATAGCGGTGGGTGCGGTTTCTGAAGGGGTTTTGGAACGACGGCGCGTAAAGGGAACTTAAAGAATTCACCTTCGTACTCCCAACCGTGGTTCCAGAACATGGGTAAGGTACAACGGACAGCGTCTTCCCAAACGTCGCGCTTGTCACGAAAACGCAGGTTGAAAGGATGCAATTCGGTGACAGAAGCGCCTTCACCCAGACCTAATTCGACGCGGCCGTCGGAAACGAGATCGAGCGTCGCCACCTTTTCTGCGACTCGGGCGGGATGATTGGTGGTCATCTGCACGATGCCGTGTCCGAGTCGGATGTTCTTAGTACGCTGACTAGCGGCCGCAAGAAAAACCTCGGGCGCCGATGAGTGCGAGTATTCTTCGAGAAAATGATGCTCAACTTCCCATGCGTAGTCGAAACCCAGCTCGTCGGCGAGCTCGATTTGGGAAAGAGACTGTTTTAAGAGTTGGTGTTCGCTTTCGACGTTCCAGTCACGTGGCAATTGGTGTTCGTAGAAAATTCCAAATTTCATCGGTATGGTCCCTCCCAGGCGGCCATTCATGTTGGCAGCGCGATTACTAAACTGCAAACCGGAGTTCGCACTTGCGCCCTTTAACTGTTCTAGTCTTATTGGCTTTTGTTTCCAGTGCTGGAGATCCGTTCGTCGACATCGCGCCGCAAAGATTGGCGGCATATATAAGAGCTGATACGACTAATCCGCCGGGAAACGAAACCCGCGGTGTCGAATTTCTAGGGGCGATATTGCAACAAGCGGGCATTGCATACGATACGGCTGAATCCGCACCAGGACGTGGGAACCTATGGGCACGATTGCGAGGCAATGGTAAGCCTGGATTGGTCCTTCTACATCACATTGACGTGGTTCCGGCTAATGCTTCGTATTGGAGCGTCGATCCCTACGCGGGCGTTACCAAAGATGGGTACCTATACGGTCGAGGTGCGCTCGACATGAAAGCACTTGGAGTTATGCAGCTGCAGGCATTTTTGGCTCTACACGCGTCCGACAGTAAATTAAGTCGAGATGTTCTCTACATAGCAACGGCGGATGAAGAGGCCGGAGGTTTCTTGGGTGCTGGTTGGTTGTTAGAAAACCGTCCGGAGATCTTTGAAGGCGTCGGCTACCTACTTAATGAAGGCGGCGGCGGTCGACAATTTGGTGCGGACACGGTTTTTTTTGTGGAAGTCACGCAGAAAGTACCAGTTTGGTTGCGACTAACGGCGAGGGGTCGTCCGGGGCATGGCTCTGTACCTCTACCGCAGACTGCGATTACGCGCATTTTGCGCGCGGGACAACGCCTTGCAGACACCCACTTCGAACCGCGGGTTATTGCGCCAGTTGCTAACCTATTGCAAGGGGTAGCACCATTTCAGCGATCCGAACTCAAAAGTGCATTCGAAGACATAAGCGCCCACGTAGGCGATGCAGCGTTCATGCAGACGTTACAAATGACCGCGCCTGGGTATCACGCTCTGCTACGAAATACATGTTCGCTGACGACCTTACAGGGTAGTAAGAAAATTAATGTGGTACCGCCCGAGGCAGTACTTGAGCTCGACTGTCGATTGGTACCCGATCAAGACGTAGACGAATTTATTGCGGAAGTGACGACCATAGTGAATGACGGAGATGTGAGTATCGAACGCATTATGAGTTTCACGCCTGCGAGTAGTTCCATGGATACGTCCCTGTACCGATTAATTAAGGCCAAGACCAGTGAGTGGTTTCCCGGATCGATGGCGATTCCAGGGGTATCGACGGGGTTCACCGACAGCCACTTCTTTCGAGATGTAGGGATCCAAAGCTATGGATTTTCGCCGACCGTACTGGCGGAAAACGAAGGCGTCGGCGTTCATGGGAATGACGAACGCGTTTCGGTGGAGACACTGACAAAAGGGACAGCATTTATGGTTGACCTGGTGCGGTCTTTCGCTACCGACTGAGTTTCCTGACGCTGTGTTCTAACAGCGCCTACCGTGATTGTTAACTTGGGTTAGAATCGCAGAGCTTGGATCACCAGGAGTGCCCGTATGTCGAAGCTTCTATTCACGCGCGACGAGCTAATGACGGATCATAATTTTGCTTCGGGGCACGTTGTCGAAGGTCAAGTATTGCATGGCGGTTTCAGTTCCGACGGCGATTACCTGCCCCCGCGCTCCGAAATAAGAGGTGTTGCAATCGCCAGCTGGGCCGACGCTTTACGTGCTCGTGGTGGAGATCTTTTAGACGCAGATGCGTCTCTTTTGCGTGGACCTCGCGTACCGAATTCAGAGCAACAGCGCTTGCTGATCCGTGAAGGCCTTGGGCAAACCTTTTGGAATACCCTGACGATTACGGGAAAGATCGAAGGCCGTGGTCGGATGATCGCCGACATGCCGTTCCCGGACATGCAAGAGTTGGTGGTTGAAGACATTAGTGAAATGGCGATCGGGCATCTAAAGAAGGGCCTGCTAGAAGCCCACGGAATTGATGAGGGTGGTCAACCGGAAAAAGGTATTGGGGGCCACGATGTAATGTGGTTCGTTGCCCGCGATTTGGTTTTTGGTCCCGAAGCGTTCCCCGACATTGAGCCGCCTCAAGGTATAAGTCGTGCAGAGGCAGGTCGACGGTGGATGCCGCAAATTCCACAGCCGTACGAGTTGGCACTTAGTTTTTTGATGAATTTGTTAGTGATCGAATTTCGCGCTGAAATAGGGTTTGCCAATACACAGGAAACGTTTCGAACTGATGATTTGTTTACCGATAAACGTGCGGAAGCAGAGTTGGCAGCGGAAATAGTTGAAAGAATTCGGACGGACGAACGTATCCATGTCGAATCTCTGCGCCTATACATTGGTGAATTACGGTCGTTACATTTCAAAACAGAGGGTGGCGGGACCGCGTTAGGAAGCGACGTGCTAGATCCGTTTTGGGAACAACTCATTGCCTGGGCGACGGGAAAACAGCCTCATATCGCCGCTGAACAACAATACAACGTTATTAAAGAACGCATCCTTAAGCACGATGATGGTGAACGCGTACTGGCGCGATTTGAAGCGTTGGCAGATGGCGATTTCATGGTCGCCGCTGGCTGAAGAACGCTTCAGCCTGAGTACGATGATTGACGTTTTCGTCGGGGTTGGTAGCAACATCGAACCGGATGTGCGTATCGGCGCGGCGCTGACGGAATTGCGCGAACGATTTGGGGCGATCGAGCTGTCCACCGCGTATCAAAATCCGGCCATCGGGTTTGAGGGCGATGACTTTATTAATCTGGTGGTTCGTTTTCGAACGATGATTCCGTTGTCGGAGGTGCTTGGTATCCTCCATGAAATCGAAATCCGGGGTGGCAAAGATTTGTCGGCACCGCGATTGGCATCGAAAACCATCGATCTTGATTTACTATTGTTCGGGAACTTGATTATTGAGAATGACCGCCTAGTCCTACCTCGCCCGGAAACTTTGACGGCTGCGTACTACTTAAAGCCATTGTCCGAATTAGAACCGGATCGCGTTCACCCCGTAGTTGGAAGAACGTTTGTCGAGCTTTGGTCTCAGTGGGAGGGCGAAGCTGGCTCGCTCGTAGCTCACGCGGTAGCGTGCAACCCCGTTTCAACGCGACCGCGAGGGCGACCAGAATTGCGGGTAGACGACCTCCGCGCAGCCGTCCATCTTGGCGTACCCGATAGTGAACGTGAGAATCCTCAGGAAGTGTCGATTTCTATAAACGTCACGTTTCCGGACGTGCCCGAAGCGTGCAGTACCGACGAGATCGATGGAACAATAGACTACGGTGTTATGTGCCGACGCGTTATCGCGCTTGTCGGCTCCCGCGCGTTTCGGACGATTGAGCATCTTGCCGGATGTTGCTTAGACGAATTAAGCGAGATGTTGACGGAATCTGGTTCTGAGCTAACGCTCGAGGTACGTAAGTGCAACCCCCCCATCCCAGATCTTAAGGGTGGAACGGCATTCATCATGCGGATGCGTCGATGACCGTCTTGCTTGGTCTCGGGTCAAACCTTGGAGACCGATGCGCTAATTTGGAAAAAGCGATGGGGGCGTTGGCAGCGCTATCAGGAACCTCGCTGCTTCGATGGTCTACGGTGTATGAGAGTGAAGCGCTACTTGCACCAGATTCACCGCCGACGTGGGATAAACCCTTCCTGAACGTAGCTGTAGAACTTTCAACGCCCCTGAAGCCGCACGGGCTTTTGGCAGCAACCCAAGAAATTGAGAGGCGCCTCGGTCGGGTCGATGCGGAGCGCTGGGCTCCGAGGATTATCGACGTTGATATGCTGGCGTACGACGATGAGTCAATCGTCACGCCTGACCTCGTTATTCCTCACGTTGGAGTGAGCGAACGCGCCTTCGTGTTGGCCCCGTTGGCAGAAATCGTTCCATCCCGCCGTCTCCCGGGTACGAAGGAGAACATTCTGCAACTCAAGCGTCGTACCAACGTGTCACTACCCGCATGGATGAGTGTAATCAACGTTACACCTGACTCGTTTTCAGACGGTGGACGCTGGTTGAAGCGCGATGAGCCAACCACGGTGCAACCTGAATTTCTCGGCGGCAATTACATTGATGTTGGTGGCGAATCGACGCGCCCCGGGGCCGTCGATGTCGATCCTGAAACGGAGTGGCGCCGGGTTGCGCCGGTGCTAGAGCATCTCGATCAACAGTTTTCGGGGCGGCTGCTCCGACCGAAAATAAGCATTGACACAAGATCCGCAACGACGGCTTCTCGGGCGATCGAAGCTGGCGCTTCAATCGTTAATGACGTGAGTGGTCTCGCTGATCCCGCGATGATTGAAGTTCTTGCTGGTAGTCGATGCGATATCGTATTAATGCATAGTTTATCGGTGCCCGCCGATCCCACTAATGTGCTACCGCTTGAATGTGATCCGTTAGCTGCTCTATGCAGTTGGTTTGCCGAACATCTTGAAACACTCGGAAGAGCTGGCATAGCGCTCGAGCGCGTGATCATCGATCCGGGCATTGGTTTTGGCAAGACTGCGACGCAGTCACTAGAAATCATCGGTCGAGCACGAGAATTGATGGAACTCGACTGTCGGGTGATGTTTGGTCATAGTCGAAAGTCTTATCTTGAGCCGATGACGAGGGTCCCGCCAAACGAACGCGATCCAGAAACGTTAGCTGTGTCGGCGAGATTAGCGAGTCGTGGCGTCGACATACTGCGTGTCCACACACTCGACTCACACCGCCGCTTTTGGCGCGTATATCAGCGGACGGAGTGAAGCCTCGCTCACTGGTAACTGACGCCCATCCCAGCTCTAACATCGTTGTTGATCCCGTATTGAGGGATAGGGTAGCGCAACCCGTTGCGAGATAAGTGGTCAAGTCCGTCGATCACTTTGGGCAAGAAATGGGGTGGAATAGCCATCAGCAACTCATCTTCCATCACCCCTCCGTAACGTCTTTCCGCAAAACACGGGATCGAAAGGCTTGGTTCTCCCGTTGCTAGTGCGCGGCCCCAACTGTCGGCGCAGGCACTTTCGCCTACGCAACCCCACTCCAGTTTCTTGTATCCCGTCCACTGCAAGCCGTTAATGAACAAGATCATTTGCGCTGGTGTCGCGTAGATAAGACAGATATCTGGAGGAGATAGTCGGCCACTTGCGAGTGGGCTTACGGCCATGGCTTCGAAAGCGCCGTATGGAACAACGTCCATTGCATGCTGGTGTTTGGACGATTCTTCCTTCGTTTCGTACCAAACGCCAGCCATGTTGTTGCCGGACAACCACTCGTCGCTGCGGGGCGCGAGGCCAATGACCGCCTGACATTGAGCACCCACGAGGTCGTCGGCAGTTATACCGACGGTCCAACCGTTACGACATGCCTGTCCGACGATCTGATCTGTCGTGTGGACGTCCGAAGGTCGACGTATTCTCGGGATCGCTTCCATATCTGTTTTGTTTTCGAACATTTTCATACCGATGGGAGTGGTTCTCAGTCGTAGGAACCGATTCAGATCGGTGACAATCTGATTCCAGTCAACGTTCGTGTGATCCGTAGCGATAACGCTCATAGTCCTGGCTCCTCGGTCAATCGATCATGATTCGTTGGAAATCCGGGGGTCGTTTTTCGACGAAGGAACTGACGCCTTCTTTAAAATCACCTCGGCCAAGGCTTTCGTCCATCCATTGGTTAGATTCAACCATCGCGGATCCCAACTCTTGGTTTAGATGTCTGTAAATTTGTTTCTTCATCATCATTAAGGACATGGGTGCTGATGACGCGGCGATTTGCTCGAGAAACTCGGTCGCTTCCTGAACGCACTCCCCAGGTTCACAGAGTCGGTTGGCGTAACCTATACGGTACGCTTCGTCGCCTTCGAATTTTCGCGAGCTCCAGAGAAGATCCAAAGCGTGTGCAGGACCGATTATCCGAGGCAACATCCAGCTGGTGCCATGTTCTGCGATTAATCCTCGCTGCGCGAATGACGTTGTTAATCGCGCGGTTCGATCGACGAAACGGAGGTCACAAAAAGTCGCATAACTGAAACCCAGACCAGCACAGGCACCGTTGATCGCAGCAATCAACGGTTTGCGTAATCCGAGAAAATAGGCGGTCGCGACTTTGAAATTGGGATCATCGTCTGGATTGCCCGGATCCGACGCAAGGTGCTCATGGACGTTCCCGAGGCGTTGGCCCGCTTCGCTCATTGCACCTAGTGCGTTCATGTCGACGCCGGAGCAAAACCCACGACCGGCACCGGTAAGCACCGTGCCGATAACGTCGGCGTTCTTTTCCGATTCCCCAAGCGCATGCCTGATTTCTGCCTGCGTCAGATCGGTCAAGGCATTTAATGTATCGGGTCGGTTCATCGTCAAAACTGCCACTGAACCGCTTATTTCGTAGAGAATTTCTTTATATAGGCTCACGACTACCTCCAGGATTCGAGTCAAAGATCACGTCGAAAGAGTAACTTGATTCGAGTTAATGTCGAAACCATCGATTACTTGGTTTCGGTTCGAAACCGATTGCCGCCAGTCGAGTCAAACCGCGCAAGGTCTAAAGTGCAAATTCCTTGGATAGAGTCGTATAGACATAGGAGGCGTCAGTGCGATTCCGCTGCCCTAGCAAAAAGTCCAGTAAGCTGGATCTTTTGTAATGGTGTTCATTACGGCCTTGGGAAGCGGGCCGATCGGGAAATCTCCGTTGATGGGGGCGAGCTTGATGGCTTGATAACCTGGAACGCTGACCGCCTCGATGCAGCCGTCGGGTAACGTAGCGCCCAACCGGGATTGTGATTCGGCCAGTGACATCGTTAGTGTGATTATTGCATTAGCACGAAACGCAAGAGCACGTTATCAAAAGTCAGGTGGAAGTCCGCTCGTTAACAGAAGACGCATAAACGTGGTGGGGCGGTTGACCGCCGCTGCAAGAGTCTGATTCCATTACCAGACCAAGCATTTTGGGCATTGGGGAAGGGTATGCAAATTGCCGGGTCGAAATCACGGCCTGGCGCACGTGTTGGCCTGGTCGAGTCATCGATCGACGAAGGTGCAATTCGCGAACACAGTTGAATATGATACAGAGCCGCACGTGGAGCACGGCGGTCAAAATGATACGAGGGGAAATAAGATGCCGATGATTCTCAATGAAGAACAAAACCAGCTTAAAGACATGGCAAAGTCCTTCTGTACGGATAAGGCGCCGATTGATCAACTCCGTCGGCTTCGGGACGAAGACAATGCGGACGGTTTTGATCGAGAAACATGGTCGGCGATGACCGAACTCGGATTTGCAGGAGCACCCTTCCCCGAGGAGCACGGTGGGATTGGCTTCGGGTACAAGGGACTCGGGGTCATCACGGAAGAAACAGGACGAACCCTGTCGGCGAGCCCGCTCTTTGCCAGCGTGTGGCTCGGTGGTACGGCGGTGAACATTGGCGGTTCGGTTGATCAGAAAACTGAGATTCTTCCAAAAGTTGTGGCGGGTGAACTTCTGCTCGCCCTGGCTTTGGAGGAGTCGCATCGACATGATCCTTATGGGATTGCTACTTCAGCATCGGCGTCGGGTGATGGCTATACGATTTCAGGGTCCAAGAAATTTGTATTGGACGGGCATGTCGCGGATCAGCTGATCGTCGTGGCGAGAACGGCGGGTTCGCCGGGCGAACGTGAGGGGTTGACGCTTTTTCTCGTCGATCGAGAAGCCGAAGGAGTGTCAGTGACACGGACGAGGATGGTTGACAGCCGTAATGCTGCCAATATTGATTTCAACAACGTGGCAGTCACGAGTGAAGCTCGAATTGGTGACGAAGGTAAAGGTGCGGATATTCTTGATCCGACGTTAGATATCGGACGGATCGGGATCGCCGCGGAAATGTTGGGCAGTACTCAGGAATGCTTCGAACGAACCGTTCAGTACCTGAAGGATCGAGAGCAATTTGGTGTTCCCATTGGCTCCTTTCAGGCGCTCAAACATCGGGCAGCCAACATGTTCTGCGAGGTTGAGCTCTCGAAGTCGGTTGTTTTGGAAGCGTTGACCGCGTTGGACGAAGAGCGAGACGCGAGTGAAATCGCGAAGCTAGCAAGCCTGACGAAGGCTAAAGTCGGTGAGACTTTTCACACCGTGTCGCGAGAAGGTATTCAGATGCACGGTGGCATTGGAATGACAGATGAATTCGATATCGGCTTTTTCATCAAACGCGCCGCGGTGACGGAGCAGACATTGGGCGACGTGAATTTTCACCGCAATCGTTACGGGGATCTTGAAGGATACTAGACCAATTTCGTGAGATCACGAGACTGATAAGTTGTTCAGTCTTTCTTGTTGAACTCCGGGTCGCGTTTCGCAATGAATGCACTCACCGCTTCGGCGTGATCGGGAAGACGGCGTGCGATTTGATCACGGAGGCTCTCGCGCTCCATGACCGCTTCGAGGTCACGGTCCATGGGGTTCTTGCGTAATAGTTCCTTGATCATCATCACCGCGGGCGTTGAATTATTGGCAATTTCGGTAGCCTTCGCGAGCGCGGTATTGAAAAGTTCGTCCGGCTCCGTCACTGCGCTTACAAGCCCCATGTTGGCGGCTTCGTCCGCCGGAACCATTCTGCCCGTCAGGCACATGTCGGTGGCGTTGCCTAGGCCCACGAGCTCCGCGAGAAGACGGGTTGATCCAAGTTCAGGCATTAAACCCATCTTGATGAACCGAATACTTAATAGCGCGCTGGTTGACGCGATGCGAATGTCGAAAGGGAGGATCATTGTGAGCCCGACACCCACCGCATAGCCGTTGATTGCGGCCACCGTCGGTTTTGATTCACGAATAAAGTCAGGGAAACTGTAACCACCCCGCCCAAGTTGTTCACCCTGGCCGTCCCGGTTCGTTTCGACCCGTTCTGAGAACACGCCAATGTCTGCCCCTGCGCAGAACGCTCGACCTTCTCCCGTTACCAGAATCGCACCGATACCAGAGTCGTTGTTCCAGACGGTAATCTGATCCTGGATCTCGGCTGCCATTTGACTTGTCCACGCATTGAGTTTTTCGGGACGATTGAGACGGAGCACACCAACTCGATCCACGATTTCTGTAACTATTTGTTCGTACGCCATCTCACGGTCCTCGATTGTTCGTTGCAGAGTTTAATTTCCCAGATTTTGCTGGATGGCTGCAAGCGTGATTGCTGTAATTCTGTCATCGGCTCCGACGGATACCAATCTGGCCACCCGCATGCAGTGGTCTGGGAAGTGTTTTGTGCGTTCGCATTAGCTCGTTGAGTTGCTGTTGCACCGTTTTGGGTAGCGGGGTGGTACGACGCTGATTCATATCGACGTGAAGAGCGAGCTGTTCGGAGGTCGCGGCAAGATAATCGTCATCGTCGTGGTACATGTGTTGAAAGAAGTGCAGACGTTTTTCATCGCAGTCCATGAGCTGAAACGTCACCCTTACGGGATCCCCAGCCACCAATTCCTGGAGGTAGTTAACTTGTACTTCACGCGAGAAACATGAGCCGCCCGATGCTTCGACGTATGCGACGCCAATGTTGAGGTGGTCGTATACGAAGTCCAGGCACCGATCGAAAATGAGCAGGTAATAGGCCATATTCATGTGGCCGTTGTGGTCGATCCATGCGTTTTCAACTTGCATGGTTGGGCAGACGATGGGTACGTCGAGTAATGGATCTACCATCGCGTTCTGTGCAGTCAGTGTCCGGGAAAACGCCGGTGAGATTATCACACCGCGCGGTCAGACTCCGCACTCGTCGGGCGAGGCGGTTGCGCGCATGGACCCGCATGATGGTGAAAGAGTTTGATTACCCCGCGTTCTTCAACAAACCCGTTGGTCGCAACCATGATGCTGCCAGATAACTCCTCGTAGCAGATCACGAGAACAATGTCACCGACCACAAGCGCGCGGGCGTTATAGAAGTCCATTCCTGGTTGACCGGGATTCTCAAGGATCCGTTTCCAACTCTCCAAGACATCTTCGCGTTCGGTAAGGGCTGGCCAGCCGGGATGGATGCAGAGGGTCGGATGCTCAGTCGCCCACAGCCGATCCATTGCTTCGAAATTCTTGCTCGTGAATGTGAGATAGAAGGTGTCGTTTGCGAAGAGAGCCTCTTCGGTTTTCACGATGTGATGAGGCGTGTGGCGTAGGCCACCGTCCCATTGGTGAGTTGGTGCCGCCGTTGGAAATTTTCTCGCGCTTCCGGCGCGGGATTTCTCGATGTTTGCCAGGAATTGAGACTGTCGTACCAGGTAACGAGAAGCATCCGACCACGGTCTTGGGAGCGGTCTGTTTGACAAAAAAGCCCTTGCGGTTCGGCTGAGTATGCGTCGACATGCTCAAAACTCTGCCAAGCGACTCGGGAAAGGTCGGCGATTTCCTCGACATCCTTATGAGCAACATCAAAGAACCGAAATACGTAGAGTCCTTCCCGCGAGACGGGTTGTTCGGTGACCGGTCGAACGGTAGCTTCCAGTTGGAGAGACTCGCAATGAGCAACGCTATCGAGGGCCAATAAATTTGTATGGACCTTTTCTGTTGCGCCGACACTGACGACGACCAGTTCATTGGATGCGAGGCCAAATAATCCGTGAAATGCGCCCCAAAGTGATGCGGGCTGAAGTGAAGCGTTTGAATTATTTGAGATTTCGGTGTGGGCCGCGTTGAAATTTCGGTCGTTCGCGCGAACGCGTGAGATGGCGAAGCTCATGTTGAGGGGCTCTACGTTGTTTTCGATGGGCATCGTAACCCGTCAAAGCGAAGGATTGGGGAAGTCCCCGCTCCAGTTGGTTCTTCGGACGAAGGGGCTAATTCGCCGGCCGAATCGCACTAATTGCTTGAAGAGGTTTTGAAAACTCGGCAAGCGACCCGTTTACCGGTTTGTGCGCGAGTGGATAAGTAACATGTGCTTGGCCATTAGAGCCGGACTTGAGTGGTTTCGCATTCGCTGCCCATAGCCGTAATCCATGCCGAGAACGGGTCGTGACCTTCGACATGGACCAAACTGCGACCGATTTCCGGCATCATCATTGCGGGGTTTGTAATTCAAGACGAACCGTCATATTGGAAACGTCGGGGCGGCCCGGTTGGATATCGAAGGCATACGGAACGCCGGGTCTAGCTGCAACAGCGGGGTGAATAACCGACGTTAGGCAAAGACAATACTTGCTGTCCTTGAAACGAACCAAAACGATGCGATCGCACCCATCCCGTAGACGGGCGCTTGCCATACCATTCGTGGGGTTGGACTGAACCAACGCGACGTCGCATGTGCGACCAATAACGCCGCACCGACCACCACCAGCTGCCCAAGCTCCACACCAAGATTGAATAGGAGTAGCGCGAGCAAGAGGTTTTCGCGCGGCAGCCCGATATCGTTGAGCGCTCCGGCAAAGCCGAAGCCGTGCAATAGGCCAAAGATGAACGCGATCAACCAGGTGCGTTGCGCTACCAGGGTGTCGGTGGTACCACGGAGCTTTTCGGTTGCTAAAAACAGAATGGAGAGGGCAATGACAGCCTCGATCGGCGCTTGGGGGATGCGGACGAGTCCGATCGCCGAGATCCCGAGTGTCAGACTATGAGCCACGGTAAAGGAGGTGATGGTTTTAACCAGTGGGCCAATTCGATCCAAGAAAAACATCAATCCAATTACGAAGAGCACATGATCAATACCGAACAAGAGATGTTCGATACCGAGCCGCAAGTAGCTTGCTAACGGTGCAGATCGGCCGGTGCCAAGTTTCGTGGTTGGTGATTCCGGGCGGAGCAGAGTCGTCGTGACGCCGTTGCCAAGTTGCGCGCGAACCAGGACGTCGGTGAGTGTTTTCGTTAGTCCGGAGACTCCGACTATCCGGCCCTTCAGCGACGACGCACATCGAAGTTCAATGCGTTCGATAAGAGCTTCTGTTCCCAATGCTTCAATTCGTGTAGACGAGCGGGCACAGTCACTAGGGAAGTCGGGTTGCAATGACAAAGGCCGCCCATTAAGTAAAGGTTGTTTCCAAATCACCGAATACTCGTTCTCGCCGGTAGCATTTATTTCGAGGTACGCGGGTCGTACTTCGTGTGCCAGGATCGATCCGGTGCAGACGCAAAACGCGATCAGGATGAGGCGATTCATCGTTCGATTCGAATACGGTAGTTTTCACGCATGGCGTGTAGCTCCGTGGCATTTGCCTCGGTACGGCGATCGAGGTTGAAATCGTTTCGGACTCTGTCGATCGCCTCGTCGAACGTAGATTCGCGCGCAGCGTAACGCTGCGTGAGCTTCACTAGATGATGGCCATAGCCGGATACGACCGGTCCCTGCCAGGTTCCGATCGAAAGCGACGACAGTGAAGTCATAAAACGTGATCCAAAATCACGACGGATTTCCGTAGGAGTTGCTTGAGTATAGGTACGTCGCAACATGAAGCTATCGCCGAGTTGGCGCCAGTTTCCGTCATCGATTGACTCAAGCAGATTTATTGCATCTTGAGCAGCGCTATCTCGACGTTCGGGGCTGAAAAATACGTGAGAAAAGGTCAATCGTTCGGCTACTTGGTAGCGTTCCTGATGACGGTCGAAATAACTGCGTAATGTCGTATCGCTCGGCGGTTCAAATAGCGCGCGATCTTCCACGACGAACTGCAGTTTTTGCGCCAGGCGCCGACGAATAATAACGTCGTCGTGTTCCAGTCCGAGTTTGCGTGCCTCGCGGACGAACATTTCTTCGCGAACGTGGCCGTCGATTAAGCCTTCGAGTTCGGCGGGCGTGGGCTCGGAGCCCATCTGCGATAGCCATTGATCGTGTAGTCGCTGAATATCATTTTTGCTGACGACGATATTCCGGTCGGACGACCCTGGTTGACGCAGTGAGTCAACAGCGAACAACAGGACGCCGATAACGATAAACACAAACAGTGGGTCGCGGACGAAACGCATGGTCGTTAGTAAGCCTTAATTCATCTCGAAACCGCCGGCCACGTTGAGCGAGATGCCCGTTACGTTTGGGGCGGTTGCTAGGTATACGGCTGCCTGACCCATGTCGGTGGCGGTTTGCGGCCGACCGAGCGGTATCATGTCAGCCATGCGATTGTCGAAGGCCGCCGCACCCTGATTGGCCATGAGGTGGTCAAGCCACATCGCGGTTCCGACCACACCCGGACAAATCGCGTTGACGCGAATGCCGAATGGAGCGAACTCCTGAGCCATGGATTGCGTTAGTC
>UINC01001288.1_pt1 | contig 24283 bp, 15 predicted proteins | sample 5385821 | NCBI WGS metagenome assembly UINC01 (sample SAMEA4666929, study PRJEB26691) | marine metagenome | isolation source: Pacific Ocean | place: Pacific Ocean | collected 2011-10-13 | reverse complement strand
TTGACAAACCTTTGCAAAACAAATTATTAAGTTTGGCAGCTTAAACAAAACAGACACCACTATTTGCAAAAATTATTTACAATGCTTGCATACTTCATTAAGTACTCCTAGAGTACTGCCATTTTTTTACAATTTTTCACTAACTTTTCATCAACCATGATCTAAAAATATGAAGGCACTTTGTCACGATATCATCTTCAGGAAAGACGGTATTGCTTTGGAATTCAGTTTAGAATAAAAAATTCTGAAACAAACTTAACATACATCCCTGCTATGGTTTAATATTGAACAAGTTAATCGCACTTTGAATTTGGATAAATTTTATAAATTTATTCTATTTATGATGAACCTGTAAAAAATCCTAAATTTTGTCATTTCGAGCGAAGCGATAACTTTTACATATGCTACTATACTAATATCAGTAAGATATCTCCCCACGGTCGGAATGACATATTTTTGATTTCAGACTTATTAGGAAACCATCATTTAGTATCAATTATTTATGAACTGATTTATTATTTTGAATTCTTTTTTGTTGACTTTTCAGTTAGATTTGCTTTAAACTGAAAAAGTCACTCTGTTACGGAAGTTATTCCATGGACAGGAAAAAACTTCGCCAATTCTAGTCTGAACACATTGGTGAGTGTTGTGCGTAAAATAAACAGCAAATGGATTTGCTATAAAAGAAGAATGGAGTTTAGTAAAATTTTGATATTTCTGACTTCATTTAGGCAACATGTATTATCATTACCTGTTTTATTTATAATTCTTCTCTCCCTTTTCCTGATCGTTCCTGAAACTAGCCAATCCCCGAATATAGCCTATTATCCTCAGCATTCACAGTATCATCCGAGGTTTTTTCCAACTACTAAAGTCAAACTTAAAGTCCCCGATTCTCCTGTAAATTCAGAAAAACATTTAGAAATTCTTCAATCCATTCCGGATTTAAGCACAAACCAACTGCTACAGTCCGTTGGGAATCTGCATCGATCTTATTTTGAAAAAAAGAAGAATCAATTTTTCAACGAAAAAATGCGAAGAATTATCATGATGTTTATGCAGTTGGAATCAATCAGTAGGCAAATATTCAATCGGGGCACAGTAAGTTTACCGACCCAAACAGATTTAGAAGGTTTGGCTGACCACGTCGTTGAAAGTCGCTGGTATCGTGAGGCATTAAATCGAATTTCTTCAAATAATGCTTACGGTTTTTCTGAGGAACGTATGCTCCGAGTTTTAATGTCCATTCACACGGCTGCACATTTTTTTGAAGTACCATACCCTACTCTATTCTGTTTGTTTTTTCAGGAATCAAAATTTGATTTTCTGGCCGACAGCGCGACTGGTGCAAAAGGAATTGGACAACTCACCAGTATTGGGTTACGGGAAGTACAACGGTTAAGGAATGCTTCAGAAATGGAGTTAAAACTGCAGAAAACTGCATTTCATCTAAATCGAGTTTATACGGACCCGCAAATACAAAAATGGCTAGAAAACCTCGGTTTCAAAATAAATTTTGCTAAAATTTCTCCTATACCAGAAAAAATAGAATTTACACGACTATCCTCTTCTTTTATGCGGGAAGTTGGAAAAGAACTTGTAAAGGAAGGCCAGTCCTATGGAGAAAATACCAGCTTACTGTGGTTCCTCAGCAAAAGGCTGAGAAGAGGGGATATTCTCTCCAACCGTTTTGCACACATGCACAAAGTCTTTTCTCAGATGCTTGAAGAGCAATATGCAAGATCACAAGCAAGTGCCTATAACATTGAAACAAATATTCTTTTGTCCACAATTCTCTTTAGCCACTATTACCGCTATCGATGGCGCAATAACAAGCAGGTTTTCAATCTACCCCCAGAAGCAAGGGTTATATTGGCCACATCTGCATATAATCATGGACAAACGGGAATGCGTCGTTTTTTGATCAATCTTAAACAAGAGTTCCCAATGCTGGATTTTCAAGCACTTTCTTCTAAAAAATTAAGAATTCTGTTTACTATTCGCCGATTATCAAATGCTATAAAGCAGTCCCCTCGCAAGATCAAGGAAGTTTCAAGGCACGTCCGAAATATTATGGATTGTGCAGAAAAACGTCCATTAACCTCCTGATGGTATAATAATATGTATAGCGTAATATTGTTAACGATATCCAGAGGCTTGCAATTGAAATAACTCAGAGTACTGTCCTCCCGCAGCTAATAATTCTTCGTGTGTTCCATGCTCCAATAACTTCCCTTCATGCAAAACAACTATTCGATCGGCCATTCGAACTGTAGAGAATCGATGAGAAATCAGTACAGCACACTTATCAAATGTCAATTCTACAAAACGATGAAAAACTTCATGTTCTGCTCGTGCGTCTAAAGCGGCGGTAGGTTCATCCAAAATCAGGAGTTGTGCGTCACGCATATAGGCACGTGCTATTGCAATTTTTTGCCATTCTCCTCCGGATAGATTGGTACCCTGTTTAAACCAGCGTCCTATCATCTGTTGATAACCTTCGGGCAGCTTGTCAATCACTTTATCAGCCAAACTGCGTTGGGCCGCTTCCTTAATACGATTTGCGTTGTTTCTATCATCAATTCGGCCAACCGCAATGTTTTCTGATGCTGTCAAGTGATACTTCACATAATCCTGAAAAATAACTCCAACGGCATCCCTCAATCCATCCAGGTTATAATCACGCAAATCGTGACCATCCAGCAAAATCCTTCCCTCGACTGGATCATAGAGGCGCGTCAGCAGTTTTACTAACGTGGTTTTACCTGCTCCATTTTCGCCAACCAGAGCCAATTTTTCACCAGGATGCAAAGTGAAAGAAACATCACGCAAAACCCATTTTTCCATCTGTGGATAACGAAAACTAACATTCTCAAAAGTAAAACCATCATTAATAGTCTCCGGGAAAGGCAGTGATTCGTCCTTGGACCTGATCCGCGGTTCCATTTCAAGGAAATCAAACAGGTCACGCAGATAAAGAGCACTGTCGGCGATACTGGAAAAGCGGATTAGAATTGCTTCCATCAAAGAACGTAATCGTAAAAAAGAACCGGAAAGAAATGTAAGATCACCCAGGGACAGTTCTCCGTATACTGTTCTGTAAATAATCACTGCATAGGCTGTGTAGTAGCCTAAACTACCGAGCATCGAAAGCAATCCTCCCCAGGCTGCACGCCGTACAGAAAGATTCCTGTTTACCTGGTAATATTCTCCGGCTAATTTCTGGTAACGTTTGCCAAAAAAATCAGACAAACCAAATATTTTTACCTCTTTAGCCGTTTCGTCACTGGCTCCTGCAAAACGCAAATAATCAAGTTCACGGCGCTCCTGTGTCCAGCCGTACATCAATGAATAGCTTTGACTGTTGAAATGTGTTTCTCCTAAAAATGCGGGAATTAGTGTGATGGCCAGCAGAAGAAGAAGCCAGGGGTTGAACGTGATTAAAGCTGCTGCTAAAAAAAATACGGTGATGCTGTCCTGAAGCTGTGTCAAGGCCTGCGACATCAATAAGATTCTGCTTGAAGCCTGGCGTCTGGCACGTTCAAGTTTGTCATAAAATTCTGAATCTTCAAAACATTCAAGGTCGAGCCTTGCTGATTGATGCATCAGGCGTAACGATATTTCATGCGAAACCAAATCACCAAGTAAACTGTCCACCAAAGCAATGCCGCGGCCTAGTAAATCAGAAAATACTGCCAGACCAAGCTCTATTAAAACAAATGTCGTTAAAATTGACATATCCGGGTTTTCAACTGCAGATCCTCCAGCAGTAACTGAAATCAATACAATCTCATCAATAATGAGTTTGCCAACATAAAGCATCGTTAGCGGCAAAGAAGCCCGGACGACACGCAGTAAAATATTAAAGACTGCCAGCAAACGGTTGCAACTCCAGATAAGTCTGAAAAATTCAGGCAGATTTCTGAGTGCACCAAGACGATCCCGAAAATCTAAATCAGGAGGAACTCCATGAGTACCAGATGTGTTTTTGCGTCTTTGATTCATTGATGTTATTCAGAGTTTAAGAAAAAACTGTCTGTCCAGTAAGTTTTATTGATTAAGTGAAGATATTTACTTGAATTTCTTACAAAGATGCTAGCATAAGCAATTAAATATTTCAGATTGAAATTGCAATTTTACCCATTTATTCATTATATTATGGCTATTTAGTTTTAAATTATTTTCAGGTAATCCGATGACAAAATCAAATACCAGAACGGCCTTTGATTGGGCTGATCCTATGTTGTTTAATGAACAACTTACTGAAGAAGAGCGCCTGATCCGGGACACAGCCCGCGATTTTAGTCAGGACAAATTAATGCCCAGAGTTTTGGAAGCAAACCGCAATGAGGTTTTTGACCGTGAGATCATGAATGAGTTTGGAGAATTCGGATTTTTGGGTTCGACCATTCCGGAAGAATATGGAGGAGTTGGAGCAAGTTATGTTTCATATGGTTTAATTGCCCGTGAAGTGGAGCGGGTAGATTCGGGTTACCGCTCGGCTATGAGCGTGCAATCCAGTTTAGTGATGCACCCGATTTATGCATACGGCAGTGAGGAACAGCGAACAAAATTCCTGCCGAAACTCGCCAGTGCCGAATGGATAGGCTGTTTTGGTTTGACCGAACCTAATCACGGTTCCGATCCAGGCAGTATGGAAGCACGTGCGAAGAAAGTTGATGGTGGATTTAAACTGACTGGAAACAAAATGTGGATTACAAATTCACCAATTGCTGATGTCTTTGTGGTTTGGGCTAAAAACGATGAAGGCATAATCCGCGGCTTCATTTTGGAAAAGGGCATGGAAGGTCTGAGTACACCAAAAATTGTGGGAAAAATGTCAATGCGGACATCCGTTACTGGTGAAATCGTTATGGATGAGGTCTTTGTTCCAGACGAAAATGAATTGCCCAATGTGTCCGGACTGAAAGGTCCGTTCGGCTGTCTGAATCGCGCACGTTTCGGCATTGCCTGGGGAACGCTTGGTGCGGCCGAGTTTTGCTGGATGCAGGCACGGCAATATACACTGGACCGGATTCAGTTTGGACGTCCGTTGGCGGCAAACCAGTTAATACAAAAAAAGCTGGCTGACATGCAAACTGAAATCACGCTGGGTCTGCAGGGAGTTTTGCAAATGGGACGCTTGATGGACCTGGGGAAATGCGCTCCGGAGTTGATCTCATTGATGAAACGCAACAATTGCGGAAAGGCTTTGGAAATTGCACGGCTCGCCCGAGATATGCACGGCGGTAATGGCATTTCCGATGAATTTCACGTCATCCGCCACGTGATGAATTTGGAAACCGTCAATACTTATGAAGGAACACATGACGTACATGCGCTTATTCTTGGAAGGGCACAAACCGGAATCCAAGCGTTTTGTTAAAATATTTGATCGAAAACCGACAGTTGCAAATTATTCTAACATTATGGTTTTAGATAACCTTTTCAAATTTATTTTTCATTCCAGCGAAAGCAGGAATCCATGCCATGAGCAGATCTAGGTAAAGTATTTCAGCTATACAAAATTCCTGGATTCTCTTTTACGCGGGAATGACAACTTTTTACAAGTACGTCACAACAGACTCATGAAATCACCTGACATTCAGTTACCAGATGCTAATTCAAGCTGAACCACTTAATAATTTAGTCTCAACCATCCTCAAAAAAGGCGGCAGTTGCATCGAAGAGGCTCAAGTGGTGGCCGACCATCTGGTTCGATCCAATTTGGCTGGACACGACAGTCACGGTGTCGGAATGCTGCCTCTTTATGTACGGATGCTCAAAGAGGATTTTCTGCGTCCGAACCAAAAACCCGAATTGGTTAACGCAGACGGCTCGATTTTGATGTTTGACGGTCAGCGTGGTTATGGACAGGCAGTCGGTAAAATGGCCATGGTACAGGCGATTGAAAAATGCCGTGAATCCGGACTGGTTTTAATGACACTCAGGAACACTCACCATCTCGGACGAATCGGGACCTACGGTGAGCAAAGCATTGCATCAGGATTGGTTTCGCTGCATTTTGTCAATGTGACTGACCATCCACCCCTGGTTGCGCCTTTTCGAGGCTCTGACGCCCGTTTTTCGACAAATCCGATTTGCCTCGCCATGCCCGGAACTGAAAAACAACCTCCGGTGTTACTGGACATGGCAACCAGCCGCATAGCACTCGGAAAAGCACGGGTTGCTTTAAATAAAAACGAAGCACTCAAAGATGGACTTGTTATCGACCACAAAGGACAACCAAGCTGCGATCCCGGAGTGATGGCCGGATACTTATTTCCAGAGCGTCCGGACAATCCTCCACTAGGTGCTCTGACACCGCTCGGAGAATACAAAGGCTACGGACTTGCCCTGTTTTGTGAATTACTCGGCGGACTACTCAGCGGCGGCGGCACTATCCAACCCGAACATCAGCGCCAAAACAGCATTATCAACAACATGTTCACCCTGGTAATTGACCCAGCAAGATTAGTGGATGTTCCCTGGATGCAACACGAAGTAGAAGCAATAGTCGCACACGCCAAAGCCTCGCCGCCTGCCAATCCGGAAGAACCGGTGCTGGTTGCCGGTGATCCGGAACGTATTTCAAAAAAAGAACGTCAGGTTCAGGGCATTCCGATTGATGATGCAACCTGGGAGCAAATTCTTGAGTGCGGAGAGACTTTAGGACTTACCCGGAAAGAAATGCTGAACTTAGAGCAGCTATAATCCAACAACAACAATTTCCATTTAACAAGAAAATACAAAGATTTCTAATGAAAAAAAACTCTTTTATTACCTCGGAATTGGTTCTGCCCCGGTTTCAAATCATGAGAAAATAATTTCTGCTTTAGGCGGATTTATAGGGATTTATAGTATTATATACATCAGCACTCTCTTTGTTGGAGCAGAGGAGATGGTTTATATTGTACCGTCAATGGGAGCTTCTGCAGTCTTGCTATTTGCAGTACCCCATAGTGCTCTGGGACAGCTTTGGAATGTAATTGGCGGTCATTTGATATCTGCCGCAATCGGAGTAGCATGTTACCAGTGGCTGCCTTCCAACGGCATTGCAGCAGGTGCCAGTGTTGGGTTGGCGATTGGAGCTATGTATTACACCCGCTGCATTCATCCCCCTGGCGGTGCAACAGCTCTGGCTGCAGTAATCGGGGGACCCAACATACATGCTCTGGGCTACCAGTAACCCTTACTCCAATTGCAATCAATACTGCAACCATTCTCCTGGTGGGACTTTTATTTAATGCCTTGTTTCATTGGCGGCGCTATCCTGCATTTTTGCTATCAAAAGAAACCGAAAAAGACTACACTAATAGCGAATATGCACCAGTGGATCATGCTGATTTTGTTTATGCACTCAGCCAAATGGACACTTTCATTGATGTTACCGAAGATGATTTGCTGAAAATTTATCAATTGGCAACCGGAAGAGAAATAAACTCAAATAATTAAAATAACGATGAACTCGCCCCAACCTGTCAAAAAAACAATCAAACTAAAAAACAGTGTTCGTATTGTTACCGCCACGAGTTTATTTGACGGACATGATGCTGCGATTAACATTATGCGCCGCATAATGCAGTCACAGGGTGCGGAAGTGATTCACCTCGGCCACGATCGCAGCGTTGAGGAAATAGTCAATGTTGCCATTCAGGAAGACGCCCAAAGTATTGCAGTCAGTTCGTACCAAGGCGGGCACATGGAATTTTTCCGCTACATGCTGGACTTGTTGCGGGAGAAAGGTTCAGGACATATTCAGGTTTTTGCCGGCGGCGGAGGTGTGATCATTCAAAGTGAAATTCAGGAATTGAAGGATTACGGTATCAGTCGCGTTTATTCTCCTGAAGACGGCCGTGAACTTGGCCTGACGGGCATGATTGCTGATATGCTGAAACGTTCTGATTTTCAGGTTTTGCCGGATAAATTTGAACCTCATGCAGACAAACTGGTTACTGAAAACGTTCAGCATATTGCTCATAGCCTGACTTGGATCGAACAAAACGTGAAAGGTTCACAGCTGGCACCTGAAAATAAAGTAGTGGAACCTCAGGAAGCAGCACAAAAAGTTTTGGATAAACTCCACTCACAAGACTCCCCGGTGGAGAATTCACTGGCTCCGGTGATTGGTTTAACAGGAACAGGAGGTGCAGGAAAGTCGTGTCTGGCAGATGAATTGGTGCGAAGTTTTCTTGAAGAATTTCCTGAAAAGCGCATAGCGATTTTGTCAGTCGATCCCTCCAAACGCAAAACCGGTGGAGCACTGCTTGGTGACCGGATGCGTATGAATGCCATCAACGATCCCCGTGTTTACATGCGCTCACTGGCCACACGCCGTTCCCACCTGGCCACTTCTACTGCACTAGAAGGTGCTGTTAGCTTACTGCAGGCAACCGGAAAATCCGGAGGCGGAGGATTTGATTTGATTTTGGTGGAAACTGCCGGCATCGGTCAGAGCGACTCCGAGATTTCGGATTTTGTTGATTTGAGTGTTTATGTGATGACACCGGAATTTGGTGCGGCTACTCAACTGGAAAAGATTGATATGATTGACTTTGCCGATTGTATTGTAATCAACAAATTTGACAAACCCGGAGCACAGGATGCTTTGCTGGCCGTGGGCAAACAGTATAAACGCAGTCGAAATGACTTTGATGCAACTACTGAAACAATGCCGGTTTTTGGTGTGGTTGCCAATCGTTTCAACGACAGCGGCACAAACTGGTTTTATCACAAGTTGATCGAAATCCTGATCAAGAAAAATTCACTTAACTGGAAACGCAGTCATGAAGCTGAATTTGCTGTTTCCGAAATTACAGAGTTGATACCGTCGGACCGTAAAGAATATTTACGGCAAATCGCCGGCTGCGTACGTAGCTACAAAAAAGAAGTCCGGAAAAACGCACAGACTGCAGCGGAATGCGGACAATTGCACGGAACGCTTAAACAAATGCTGGGGGAAACCGAAAATAAAAATAGCTGGAACATACTCCAGCCCTGCCCGATTGAAAATATTCCGAAAACTGCTCATACAGTGGCCGAACTGTACAATGAAAAAACCTCAAAACTTCCGGAATCACTGCGGCTGCAACTGAGTGAATTTCATGAAAAGAACCAGGCGTATCTGGGCGAAAATTTCAGCTTTGATATTCGCAACAAAGAACTGAAAATTTCGAATCACAACATCAGTCTTTCCGGACTCAAAATTCCTAAAATCGCCACACCCAAATTTAACGACTGGGGCGAGATTGCAAGCTGGTTGGGATTGGAAAATTTTCCCGGAAGTTTTCCGTTTACCGGTGGTGTTTTTCCTTTCAAACGTGAAGGCGAAGACCCGACCCGCATGTTTGCCGGAGAAGGAATTGCGGAGCGTACAAACCGGCGTTTTCATTTGCTGGCCTGCGATCAGCCTGCAACACGCTTGAGTACAGCGTTTGACTCGGTGACGCTTTATGGTTCAAATCCGCATTTGCGACCCGATATTTTTGGAAAAATCGGAAATGCCGGAGTTTCAATTTGCACAGTTGATGACGCGAAACGACTATATTCTGGTTTTGATCTGCTTTTACCGAAGACTTCCGTTTCCATGACAATCAACGGACCTGCTCCAGTGGTTCTCGCTTTTTTCATGAATGCAGCCATTGATCAGCAAATAGAAAAACATTTACGTGAAAACGGGCAATTAGAAAAAGCGCAAAAAACGCTACAAGAACGCTACAAAAAACAGGGTGTGGAACCTCCGGAGTATCGTATGGAACGTCCGGAAAATCACGATGGACTGGGTTTGGAATTGTTGGGATTGTCCGGTAAACATTTTGTAGATAATGAAACTTACGGTGCTATAAAGGCTGATGTGTTAAACAACGTCCGCGGAACGGTTCAGGCAGATATTTTGAAGGAAGACCAGGCGCAAAACACTTGTATTTTCAGCACAAATTTTGCTTTGCAGATGATGGGTGACATTCAGGAATATTTTACCGCAAACGATGTCCGTAACTTTTATTCGGTAAGCATTTCCGGATATCATATTGCTGAAGCCGGAGCAAATCCGATCAGCCAGGTTGCCTTCACACTTGCTAATGGATTTACTCTGATTGAGTATTATCTGGCACGCGGCTTGGCGATTGACGATTTTGCGCGTAACCTGAGCTTCTTTTTCAGTAACGGAATGGATCCGGAATATGCTGTAATTGGAAGGGTAGCACGCAGAATTTTTGCTGTCACACTGCGTAATTTGTATGGAGCAAATGAACGCTCACAAAAATTAAAATATCACATTCAAACTTCCGGACGTTCCCTGCATGCAATGGAGATGGATTTCAATGACATCCGGACAACACTTCAGGCACTTTATGCCGTTTACGATAACTGTAATTCACTTCACACCAACGCTTACGACGAAGCGGTTACAACTCCAACGGGTGAGTCAGTTCGTCGTGCACTCGCTATTCAGCTAATTATCAATCGTGAATTAGGACAGGCATTCAACCAAAATCCAATGCAGGGCAGTTTTCTGATTGAGGAATTGACTGAATTAGTTGAAGAAGCAATTTTGTCGGAATTTGTCAGACTTTCCGAACGAGGAGGAGTTTTGGGTGCAATGGAAACGATGTACCAGCGTAACAAAATTCAGGAGGAATCACTTTATTACGAAACTCTTAAACATTCCGGAGAACTGCCTATAATGGGCGTGAACACTTTTCTTAACCCAAATCCTGCTGAAACTGATGCAGAAATTGAACTGGCGCGTTCAACGGAAGAAGAAAAGACCATGCAAATCCATGATCTGGAGAATTTTCACAAGTTCCACTCCAAAGAGCGAGACTCAATGATGGAACGTCTCAGAGAGGCGGCACTAAAAAATGGCAATATTTTTGAGGTCCTGATGGAGTCTGTGCAAGTTTGTTCATTGGGACAAATCACTCAACAGCTTTACCAAATCGGCGGACAGTACCGTAGGAATATGTAAGGCCTGAATTGACACTAAAACGATTCATTCTGATTTAGTGACAAATGAAATAATGCTGTCAGCCCTCAAATTAAGACCATGTTTTGTTCCAGCGTAAAAGTATTTACACCTGCATTAAAAACAAACAATTTTTCAAATCTGAATTCAGCGGGGGAATTATTTATAATTCTTCTTAGAGCCTGACCATTTGATGCAGACTTGTTTTTCTAGCCGGCTTAAAATTTATTACTCGGGGTTTTGTCCAGTATTTCTCAAAAACCAACTACAAAAATCTTGTTCCTGAAACAGCACAGAAAAAGCAAATGGAAGTTTCACGACACCTCGCAGATTCGATTTATCTCAGCCGATGTAATTACTCCATGACGCAAAACTTCAAAATTTTTGTTTTGGCAATTTAAGATAGTCGAGGCTCGATTTTCTTCCAGTTCTCCTCCATTAATAATCACATCAACCTTGTTGTTCAACTGATTATGGACTTCTGTTGCAGTAGAGCATTCCGGCATGCCTGTGAGGTTGGCGCTTGTACCAATTATTGGACAACTTCCCAATTCTATCAGGCACTGCGCAGCTGGAGCACTCGTGTAACGTACGGCTAAAGTTCCGTCACTGTTTTGAAGGTGTTGCGGAAGTTCCGGATTCGCGGCTAAAATCAAGGTCAGTGGGCCCGGCCAAAACGCATTCATTAAATCATCAATCCGAGAGTCGTTCCACAGACAAAGACCTGGCAGCCATTCCGGTGTAGTCAGCACAAGCAACGGTTTATTTCTGGGCCGTTCCTTAATGTTATAAACACGATCTGCAACTTCTTTAAAAAACGCATTTCCACCCAAACCATAAAAGGTTTCAGTAGGAAAAGCCAGAACCTTATTATGCAAAAGTGCTGTTTTAACCAATATTTCTTCTGTTTTTGAAAAAGGGAAATTGACTAATCGTGCTATATTTTCCATCCTTGCCCTTGATTAGCAGTATTGTAATCAAGCTCTAGAAGGGCCTGTAATACCGTCCTATGATTTTTTGACGTCTTGTCAGGCTTTAATCCCGCCCTGTTAAGTCTGAGAGCTTGTCCGGCATATAATCCCAACCGTGACTGTGATCCTTGTCATTTGTTTTATTTACCATCAATCCACCCGGACAAGTGGCTTACCCTTCCGTATGTAATTCGTGAAACACGAAATGTGGTCAGAGCCAGGTGGTTACGTGAATCGAGGTATACCGGAGGTAACAACTTTCCCTGCCATTTTGTTATACTTTCAGCAGCAGAAACTGCTTTTTGTCTACTCAAAGAACGTCCCGTTCGATTTAAGACTTCAACCATTAATTCTGCTACTGCATGGCCATAAAGAGTCCAGCGGTTGAGAGCCAGGTTTGGCGCATATTCACTGAGTATTAGCTTATGTAATATTTGACCAGGATGTTCTGTTTCTATTTTAAGGGGATATGCTGTCAAAACACGTACTCGTTCAGAAACTTTTTGGCCCAGCCACTCAGGGAGTCGACTATCCGCAAGCGCGTGTCCTGTTAACATGGGAATATTTATCTGTGGAGAAAACTTCAAGAAGTTCATAACATCAGTATAATTTCCCAATACAACCAGAAAATCTGGATTTTTCCTACGAATCAGCCGCCATTCTGCGCTAAGTCGTCCTGCTTTTCCCGGCAGCAGTTTGGCAGAAACGCTATACAATTCTTTGGTCAAGGCTTTTACTGCCCTCTGATATACAGGCTTTTCCGGATACCAGATGATAAACTCTTTTCCAGTGTGCTTTTCTGTAATATATTTTCCAATAACACGCGCTTCGGTTTCAGCAGTAGGCATAAAACCAAAGACATTTGCACGAAGGGGTTGTGTCCATTCCGGCAAATCTGAGCCGACAAAAAAACTTGGCAGTCTTTGCTGTTTTAACAAAGGGTAAACTGATTGATGAGTTTTACTGCCAATACCGCTGAAAACAGCAAATATTTCATTTTTTAAAGTCAGTTCCTCCAGCTCCTCTTTAGCTTTGTATGGTTTCAACTGATCATCAATTATTTTCAACTCAATTGAACGACCGTGTACTCCGCCCTGATCATTGACATATTTAAAATAGGCCTGCGCGCTTTTTCCAATATCAGAATATTCCTTTGCAGGTCCGCTCAATGGCTGATGAGTTACAAAAACAATGTTTTTTGGAAATACTCCGGTTTCGGCAAAACAGAAATGAGCAATTGAAAACAAAAACACAAGTATGACGGTCAGTCGAAACAGTTTCATATTTTTCGTGTATATTTAATTAACTCGACAGTCACGAGTTTTATCATGTCAACCCAAACGTATGTGAAGGATCTTATAAGGTAACAGCACTTTATCAGATCTTTCCTTTCGGTCGAGATGTCATTAAGCAGTCAATAATATGAGTGTCTTATGAAATTTAATGGCTCGCGCCTTAATTAATTGTGATAAACTCAAAAAAAATAAGCAACACATGTTTGACATTCATTAACAGCCAATAAGCTATTATATCATAAACTTACATGTTCAGTAATTTTCATTCCACAATCAATTCGATAACTAGTGTTGTCGGGGTTACAACCTGTTACTAAAGCATCAATAACAGCTTATTATTTTAGCTCAAAACAAAGGAGCTGCACCCAATTCTGACAGTTGATGCAGTAAACCGGTAAAACGGCGTGTTGAACCTTCATTTTCAACGGCCTTCTTAATAGCTGCATCTGTTCCAATCAAAACAACTAACTGTTTCCCGCGGGTGATTGCAGTGTAGAGTAAATTCCGCTGAAGCATCATATAATGGTGTGTAGTGAGAGGAACAATCACTGCTGAATATTCGCTTCCCTGGGATTTGTGAACCGTGATTGCGTAGGCCAGAGATAGTTGGTCTATCTCTTTCCCCTGGTAATGAACAATTTGCTGATCAAATTGAACATGCAGTTCTTTGGTTTTTGGATCGCAATTAACAATTCTTCCAAGATCGCCGTTGAAAACCAGTTTCTCATAGTCATTTTGCTGCTGCATCACTTTGTCTCCAATCCGGAACCACTGTTCACGATGTTCCAGACCTTTTGCATCTGGATTTATTACATCCTGCAGTTTCCGGTTTAGATGTATTGCACCTGTGACTCCACGGTGCATCGGCGTCAGCACCTGAATATCCATCATCGGATCAAGCTCGAAACGCTGGGGAATCCTTTCGGTACTCATCAGCAGTATTTTTTCAACAATTTTTTCCGGATTCGACTCTTTAATAAAATAAAAATCCAGCAGCTGATTATCATCCTCGGTTTGCCGATTTGAGCTACTGAAGTCCGGCATTTCTCCCCGACGAACTTTGTGAGCATTGACTGTAATAAAACTATCAGCTGCCTGGCGAAAAATATGATCGAGGCGCACAACTGGAATTGATCTGGATTCAATCAAATCCGACAACACTGCTCCTGCACCCACTGACGGCAACTGGTCTACATCGCCGACTAGAATCAAACGTGACGCAGATGGAACGGCTTCCAGTAAACTATCCATCAGCAGAGTATCGATCATTGAAGTTTCATCAAGGATCAGCAATTCCTGCTCCAGAGGATTTTCCCGGTCACGCTGAAAACCTATGTTGCTTGCTTCAAGAAGACGGTGAATTGTGGAAGCTGCAGCGCCGGTAGTTTCAGTGATTCGTTTTGCAGCACGTCCAGTAGGTGCAGCAAGTGCAATTGCAGGGATTCTGGTGCGCATCAGTCCAAGTATAAAGCGCACAATGGTTGTTTTACCTGTGCCGGGGCCACCGGTTATAATCAGCACTTTATGCTGAAGAGCCGCTTCAACTGCCTCTCTCTGGGCAGGATCAAGCTTCAGGCCAACTTTTCGTTCCTGCTCTTCTATCAGATAAGATTCACCCTCATAAACCGTATAGGCTTCACTGTTAAGGATTCGAAATATATTCTCCGCAACACGCCGTTCTGCTTTGTAAAATCTCGGACGGGAAACCAATTCCTGCTCAATACCGGAAGCATCTTCAATTTTCTCACTATTCAACAAACGATCTTCCAGCAATTGCCGAATTGATGACTCCAGCATTGATGAGTCAATATTAAGCTCTTGCACGGTTTTTTCGAGCAAATCCCGACGAGGGAAACAGGTGTGACCATTGAGTGCCTGTTGTTCCAGCATATAGAGTAAGCCTGCGTCAGCACGATGCGGAGAGTTATTATCGAATCCCAGATTGCGTGCAATACCATCTGCAGTAAGAAAACCTATTCCCGGAATATCAGTTAACTGATACGGATTGGCTTTGATCAACGGAATACTGTTCAAGCCATTCTTCGCAAAAATACGTTGTGCATAAGCGTGTGATATTCCTACTCCACGCAAAAAAGTCATTACATCCCGGAGACCTCTTTGATCATCCCACGCCTCAAGCAGAGATTTTTGTTGTTTTTTGCCGACGCCTTTAACTTTCGATAATAATTTTGGAGAACTGTCTATAATTTTAAAAGTATCTTTTCCGAACTTTTTGACAATTCGCTCTGCCGTTTTTTTACCAATTCCCTTAAATACTTCAGAAGAAAGGTAGCGTACCATCCCTTCTTCAGAGGTTGGTTCAACAGGCATGAATTCACGAATCGAAAATTGACGACCATAAATTTTGTGATTCTCCCAGCTGCCTTTTAAACGTAATGTTTCATGCTCATGGGTGTTGAAAACAATGCCTTTTACAGTGATCGGCCTGATGGAATTTTCTGTTAGAAATGTACCAATCAAAAATCCGTTTTCCGGATTTGTGTACAAAATTTTTTCCAGAGTACCGACTAAGCTAACAAAGTCTTCGGCCATTGGTTTTTCAGGAAGTGTAATAATTAATTTTATGTCAAATTAGTATCAGAATGGGAATCAAACCAGCCAGTTTTTTCCATGAGGTCACTTTGTTGAAAAAGGGACTCAAAAAACAGAAGTGCATGGCTTTCGGGCTTTTACAGGATAAACCTTGCAGTAGTCATCAGCAATCGAACAATTACTTTTTGGTTTTATTGAATAATATTATATTCCAGCAAGTACTAATTTGGTGGAATATAAAAAGGAGACCGGATCATCTGTAGTAAATCGAAGCGCCACTTTCCACTTTCCTTCAGCAGCAAAAATGATTGCTGCTTTGTAAATTGTAAATCAAAAATGCTTTTGTGTCGAAAAACAATTGTAGCATTAACATAAAGCAATGTCCGGTATCGATATGATATTTCAGCTTCTTTTCCAGTTTTTAAACCAACTGGAACCCAGTCCAGTTCAACCATTCGTGTTGCAAATTCTTCAATACTAATTTGATCTGTGGAGTGTTTTTTGCCGTATTTGTATAATTCAAAATAGCGTTCCTCCTGCCAGAGTTGCAGAAAGTTCAGAAACACAACCCTGGTTTCTTTACGGATTGCCTCCAATTCAAAAGGTGTAGGTTGACGGGCAATTGCCCCAGGAACAGCTATAAAAAAACTGAGTACGCAGAACAAAATAAATCGTCTGAATAATTTATTTTTCGAAAATATCAGCTCATTCAAATTTCCCGATTTATAATTCATACAGCTCTACGGTACATGTGCAAACATAGAGATTCAACTGCAAGTGACTTATTTGCGTTAAGTTCAATGGTTCTTCTTGATTCTGCTATCCAGCCAAATATTTCGAAAATTTGCTGCAGAGTAAAATGCTCTCCACTTTTTCTCAAAGCAGAAATGCGGTTTTCATCAGAGCCAACTGTCCGGTTTATCAGTTTTTCTTCCGGTAGACCACGAAACAGCCATGTTAAATCACGAAACCAAGTTTCCAGAAAATCAAGCAGCAAACGCCATTCCTCATTTTTGGATTTAGCCCAGGTTTCACAGGTCCGTAGCATCTCTTCCAGTGTTGCTGCAGAAAAAGTGGTCAGCCAGCGGATGGCCGTTTGCTGGACAGTTTCCATAAGTTCAAGACGTTCAGCAAGATTTCCATTTACGCTTCCCATACTGAAGGCACTGAGCAACTGAATCCGGGCTGTTGACAGGTTCGTTGTTTCCCGCAATATGCGTTCCGAAATTTCCTCAGACAATGGACGAAATCGTATTTGTTGGCAACGCGAAACAATTGTTTCCAGCAGCTGTTGTGATGAATCAGCAATCAAAATCAGCAAAGTTTTTGGTGCCGGTTCCTCCAACGTTTTTAAAAAAGCATTAGCTGCTTCCCGGCCCAAATGCTGTGCTCCATCAAGAATCAATACGCGTTTTTTTGCCTGATCCGGATGAAGGTGAAGCCAGTTCAATGATTTACGGATTTGATCGATCTTAATAAACTTGCCGTCAGGAATCAGAACCTGGAAATCCAGAAAATTCTGTTCTGCAATTTGAAAACAAATATCACATTCTCCACAAGCGTCTTCTCCACATTTTCTGCAATTAAGTTTTTGTGCAAGAGCAACAGCTGTTTTGTATTTACCGATATTTGCCTGGCCTGTGAACAACCATGCATGAGGCATCCTGTCCCTCTGAACGGCTTGATTCAGCAGGTCAATTGCGTGCTCTTGTCCGTAAATTTCTCTAAACGGCATTGTGCTATCAGGAACTGAAAAGTGGAGAAAAGCTGACATTAAAAGCAAAACCGAGATAAATGGCGATTCCAATGATGTCGCTGGTTGTAGTAATAAAAGGCCCTGTTGCTATAGCAGGATCGATATTCATTCGTTTGAGTATAATTGGAATTGTTGAACCAACTGCTGCTGCAAAACAAACAACGATCAATAATGAAAATCCGGATGTAAAGGCCCTCCCAACATCATCAGTCAGGTACCATGACATGCCTGCCAGTATGAAAGAACAAATAATTCCATTCAAAAATGCGACCCTTAACTCTTTCCAGAGCCGAACAAGAATATCAGTAGTTTGTATTGCTCCTGTGGCAAGTCCACGCACAACAATTGAAGAAGACTGTATGCCGATACTTCCTCCAAGTGCTGCTACAAGAGGAATAAAATAAGTTACATCCGGCAACGAAATAAGAGCATTTTCATACAAACTCATCACTATAGCAGTTAAAAAACCTCCAAACAAACCAACCAGCAGCCAGGGCAACCTATCACCTGAAGCTCGTATAACCGATGTCTCACTAACCTCTTCGTCCCCTGTACCGGCAATATGACCCATATCTTCATTATATTCATCAACAATCACATCCACCAAATCATCCAGAGTAATACGGCCGATTAGACGCAAATGCTTATCTATTACCGGAACCACTACCAAATCATATTCCTGCGCAATTCGTGCAACTTCCTCCTGATCCAAATCCTGATCAACAGCAACCACTTCAGGATTCATCAAATTTTCAATTAATTTATGGCGCTCAGCCAACAAAAGTTCAGTCGTACCAATTGTACCAATCAAGTGATCATGATCATCGACAACGTAAGCTGTATAAAATAATTCGAAACCCTCCTTTTTAACAAATTTTTGTATTTCTTTGATTGCTGCTGCAACCGTTTGGTCTTTATGGATCGCCACAACATAGGGCGTCATGAGTCCGCCTGCACTTTCTTCATCATATTGAAGAAGATTGGTCAGTTCTTCACGATCTTTTTCCGGCAATTCCTCAAGCAACGCTTCTGCTTTTTCATCATCCAACAGACCAACAAAGTCAGCCGCATCGTCCTGCGGCATATCCTCGATTGCATTACTCAATCGATCAGTAGATATTTGTTCTACAATGTCGCCAAGAATGGAAGGTGAATCCTGCAGATTGTTTAGCACCTCTGAAGACGTTTCCCGATCCAGATTTTCCAGTAATACCAACTGTTGCTTCAATTTTAACTGCAGCAGAATGTTGGCAATTTCCACAGGTTTAAGCGGTTCAAGTATGCTTTTCAGCAACTGTGTCCGTTCCGTGTTGATCAGTTTATTGACCAGCTTATGGATTTGTGTGTCGCGACTTTTAGTCATGATTCTATCTGCAAAAAATTCAATTATATCTGCACTTATTTAAGCGGTTGCCATTCCTGCACAAAATCTACAAGCAGTCTCACCCCGACACCTGTAGCCCCACTGTTGGGCTGGTAACCAAGATGTTTTACATTCCAGGATGTTCCTGCTATATCAAGATGGACCCAAGGTGTTTTATCTACAAAATGTTCTAAAAACAGACCTCCTACTATGACTCCGGAATCACCTCCGCCAATATTTTGCAGGTCTGCATATTTTCCCTTGATGGATTCGCCGTATTCGGGGAAGCTTGGAAACTGCCAGACCCGGTCACCACTAATATCTCCTGCTCTACGTACTTGTTCCATCAAGGCATCATTGTTCGAGACTGCTCCAGTAGTGAGGTGTCCTAGTGCAGCAACACATGCCCCTGTGAGAGTTGCCAGGTCGATAACCGCATCAGGCTTGTACTCCTTAACAACATAACTAAGTGCATCACCAAGAATCAGTCGGCCTTCTGCATCTGTGTTGAGGATTTCAACCCGTTTGCCGTTGTGTGCTGTAACTATGTCTCCCGGACGTTGGGCATCGCCGCCAGGCATATTTTCCGTTGTTGGAATAACAGCAATAATATTTAGTTTTGGGTTAACCTGTCCTATGACTTTCATTGCACCCAAAACAGCTGCAGCACCGCACATATCGAATTTCATTTCATCCATATTTTTTCCAGGCTTGAGTGAAATTCCACCTGAATCAAATGTTACGCCTTTTCCAACAATTGCAACTGTTTGTTTGGCCTGCTGATGAGCATACTCCAAAATAATTAATTTAGCCGGTTCCCGGGAACCTCTTGACACACCAAGCAGCATCTCCATACCCAGTTTTTTCATGTCTTTTTCTTCCAAAACCCTGCATTCCATTTTGTATTTTACAGCAATCCTTTTTGCCTCAGCCGCCAGATCTTTTGGTTTCAAATCATTTGCAGGCGTATTTCCTAATGTGCGGGCCAGATTTGTCCCGTCAGCACGTATTTTCCCCTTTTTTAATACTTTCAATGAAGTAAGTTTTTCCGGGTCACAACATTTAATCGTAATTGATCTGGAGTTTTGTTTTTCATTTTGTGATTTTTTGTAAGTGTTAAACTCATAGGCACCTAAAGTTAAACCTTCTACCAGGACCTGTCCTGCATCTACTTCAACCGCATTTTGAATAAGTGAGGTCACAACAAATCCCACCTTATTTGCTTTCAGTAAAGTCAGCATTTTTCCCGCTTTTCCTGCAGCACGTCTCAACGTCTCTGCATCTAATTCATCTTTTTTACCCAGACCAACCGCTAAAATTTGCGGGATTTTTGCATAACCAGAAAACAAATGCTGACTTTTGTCTTTCTTACCGGTAAAAACTTTCAATTTAATTGAGGCGTTAAGGTTTTTTTTGAGATCTCCAGGAAGGGACCTTAGTCCACTTCCAGAAAGGTCTGAGTCTTCAACGACAAATACGACCAGAGCTTCCAGTTTTTCACTTGTGAGAGAATCATTACTGTATTCAATTTTTAGTTCCATTGTTAAAACTTTTTATAAAAAGATGATAATTCAGCACCCAACTACTAAAAACACGGTATTTAAGTGTCGGGTTAATTTTTTCAGTAATCACCATACCCAGCCTGCAGAGAAACAGACAAGACTTTAGTGTAAAAGGCGTTAATTCATTACCAGAGAGATTGCAGTCTGCGTCCGCCACTTATAAGATAATCTGCATCAATTCCAAGATATCTTAAATGATTAAAGGCAGACCAGATGACAACAGCAAAACAAAGAGTCAGTAAAAAAACTGTCATAAACATAAACTATTAAAAAGTTGGCAAACAATTTTCATCAAGCAGCTTTAGTTAATATAAAAGTTGACATAGTCAGTAAGAGACTATAGATTTCGCTGATGAATTTTACTTTTTACTTATACTTGATTCATCTTCCAAAATCAACTTTGCAGTTTTCAAAAAGCTTCATAGTCCTTTGTTAGAAAAGTCAAAAAACATAAACAGATAATTCCTATTATTCTCACTTCCCACCATTTTTTCCCAAATCCTTGTGATTCATGTTCAAGGCCAAAATAATATTTAACATTCAGTTTACTTTTTCCCTTTTTCTGATACTGGGACTTTCTTTGGGAACACCAAATTATTCCACAGCCGAAGAAGAACAACCTGTTCTGACATACAACTGGATTCCACAGTTTTATGGAAAGCTGAAAGGTGAAACAAAGTTACTTTACACACGCAGCTTTGCTCGGAGTATGTTACGTTTTGTAGATATTGACGATGATGGAGATGATGACCTGTTTGTTGGAAAAGCGGATGGGCGCATTGCTTTTTTTCACAATCAAGGCAGCACTGCAACTCCGTTCTTCAAATTGATAACAGAAGATTTAGTAGTAATTCATGAAGGTGTAGACAAACAAAGCAATGCCATACTAATACAAACCATTCTTGATGTTGGAAACAATGCTGCTCCAGAGTTTGTTGACATCGACAATGACGGAGACTTTGATCTTTTGATTGGTTCCAAAGATGGCCATATTTTCCACTACGAAAACCGGGGGAACAAACTCAGCCCCCGATTTTTCCGTAAAACTCCTATTTACATGGGTCTGAAATTTGGAGGGAACAGTGTGCCGCGTTTAGCTGATGTTAACGGTGACAGAACTTATGATTTACTGGTAGGCACAGGTTCAGGTAAAATTCACATATTTTTTAATTCCGGAATGACCCAGGAGGCTGTTTTTTGTCAAGCGTTTAAGGTCTCAGATCCACCAGATAAACGTTGCAAATTTCAACCTGAACTAGTTGCAGACATTGCCCCTCAAGCCGATGCCGTTCCTGAATTGGTGGATTGGGATCAAGATAATGATTTGGATCTGGTTGTTGGAAAATCAAACGGAAAAATCAATTATTATCTCAATACCGGAGATAACTTTGCTCCATTATGGAGCCTAAAATCCAGACATTTCCAGTTTATTGACGGCGGCGGCAGTGTTGCACCTACATTTCATGATTTGAATCAGGACGGTTTCCCTGAACTATTTTTAGGAACTTCTTCCTCAAAGATAATCTATTATGAAAATCATGAAGTCCTGCTGGATTTGCTTCGAAAAATACCGGCAATTCAGCTGGAAAAAATTGACATCTCTGCCTCATTTGAAAAAGTCCTCTCCCAAGCATGTTCTCAATTAAGGGGACTTCCGGAATGCCTTGTACCACTTGCAGTTGCTTTCGGTGTACCTGAAGGAACAAAGATTGACAGAATGGTGGAGTTGTACCCCTTTATTTTGCGTCCGGATTTAAGTATAAAATCCAATTCCGATAATACCGCCGATTTTGCTGAGGTTTCCAGTAATTCAATTAAAAGTGAAGCAGACACTTCTAAGCAACAAAACTCAGTTGTCAATGCAAACATTCAGGATGACAACAAGGAAAATCCGGAAAATGCAGTAACGCAGGCAGACCAAGCAACTGCAGCTGGAGAATCAGAAACTGAAAAAGATGTGATAAAAGAAAAAATTGAAAAATTAACTTCTCAGGGAATTATTACACGAAATCAACTCTGGTTATCCAGCAGAAACTTTTTGAAGATAGAGAATCTAATTGGCAGTGACCGCCACTCCTTCCTTACGAGCGGCGACTGGAACCAGGATGGCCGGATAGATATCCTCCTCGGCAGTCGTTCAGGGGAAATATTTGCATTTGAAAACCGTGCTGATAAAGGCACAGACTGGTATGAACTTAAAATCCCTGTACTTGAAAATAATAAGAGACAGTACAGTTCTCCTGTTTTATCAGATATTGACGCAGATGGAGATTTAGATATTATCAGCGGAAATAGAAACGGAAAATTGGAATGGATACTAAACCGCGGTTCAGAAAAAAGACCGGAATGGGTGGTACATGACGTAAATTTATCACAAATTGATGTAGGAAGTTTCAGTACACCATTGTTAAATGATATGGATGGAGATGACGACCTGGATCTCCTGGTAGGAAACAGTAAGGGATTGATTATTTATTATGAAAATCAAGGTAACAAAAACACACCGCATTTTGTGCTGCGCAACACACGCATTGCAGGGTTTCAAATGAAAGCCAGTTCTGCACCAACTTTTTGGAAATGGAACGGAGACAAGCACCCTGACCTTGTTGTTGGCGGGCAAGAGGGATTTTTAAGTCTAATCAGTCATCTTCCTCCTGAAAGTTCCCCTGCACTGGGTGGATGGACCATGGAGTCCGAACACTGGCAAAATATCAAGACCATCGGGTACAGCACACCGCATTTTGTGGATTTTGAAGGTGACAACAAAACAGATTTGCTGGTTGGTGATGTACAAGGTAATTTGCTTTATTGGAAAAATGGCGGCCTGAAAAAGACAATAGAGTCTAAACAGGAAAGTACGCTTGTTCTTACAGAAAACACTTTGGAGGATGAAGAGCAGGAGGAAGAAAATGAACAAGCAGACAGCACGATTATTCCAGTTGAGGATACTGAAACTGAACAAGAATCTAAAGCAATCGGACCTATTGAACCATCTTTTGAGTTTGTAAGTTCCAGGTATGGGAACCTGGAACTTGGGCGTCGTGCTTTTCCTGCATTTATGGATGTGGACGGCGATAACAATCTTGATTTAATTGTTGGAAACAGTGCCGGTGAGTTAAGATACTACCGACGTGAACTAGGCTCAGGCGATGCGCTGTGGACTCTTGAAAGCAAGCACTTTCTAGGCTATCAGGGCAGAAAAAATTCCGCTCCGGTTTTTGCGGATTTGGATGCTGATGGAGATTTTGATCTGCTGGTTGGCAATCAAGAAGGAAGTATTGACTACTGGGAAAATAAAGGCAATTCTGAGATAGCTGACTTCGTCTACAATCCTACTCAGTTTATAGGTGTGACTGGAGGAAGAAACTCAGTCCCAGCTGTTCTAGATCTGAATGGTGACGGCCGTAATGATTTGCTGACAGGAAACTTCATCGGTCAACTGCGTAAATTTGATCGTATAGAACAGGGCAACGGTTTTTATTTTCGACTTGAAAGACGCAAATACTTAAATTTAGATATTGGAATTGGTTCTGTACCTAAAATTACTGACCTCAATAATGATCAGCAGCCAGACCTGATTATTGGCTCTGACTCAGGAAATATCATCAGCTTTCAGCCTGATCCGGAAAAACCAGGTATTCTATCCTGGAAACCTTCTCCGGAATATTTTAAACAACTGAATTTACCAATTGGTGGAAACCCTGAATTTGTTGATTTGGATACAGATGGTGACTTGGATTTGATAGTAGGCAGTGAGGAAGGGACCCTGTATTACTTCCGTAACACAGGGCGCTGATCATTTCAACTGGAGTACAGT
>UINC01001287.1_pt1 | contig 24303 bp, 18 predicted proteins | sample 5385821 | NCBI WGS metagenome assembly UINC01 (sample SAMEA4666929, study PRJEB26691) | marine metagenome | isolation source: Pacific Ocean | place: Pacific Ocean | collected 2011-10-13 | reverse complement strand
CCATAGTTGGCGATATGGAGCTCCGCCCGTGTTCCCAAAGCCTCGGCGGCGGCGACGCATGCGTCGTAGTCGTTCCGCATCAGTTCCGTGGAGAAATTGGTGTGAGCGCCGGCCCCATTCCAGTCGCCCCGGACCGGCTTGGGGTCAAGGGTGGCGCTGACGTTGAACTGCTCGCCTATCCGATATAATAGCCAGCGGGCAACCCAGAGGTGGTCGCCTACGGCGGGGGCGCCAATCGGGCCGATCTGGAACTCCCACTGACCCGGCATCACTTCACCGTTAATCCCAGCTATGGCTAGTCCGGCGTGGATGCAGGCGTCCAGATGGGCCTCCACTATCGGGCGGCCGAATACCTCGTCGGAGCCAACGCCGCAGTAATATCCGCCCTGGGGAGCGGGGAACCCGTTGTCTGGCCAGCCCAGGGGCTTAACGCCGTCGAAATAAGTGTATTCCTGTTCGATGCCGAACCACATGTCCATCGCGGCGAACTTCTCGGCTGACGTGGCGCAAGCGGCCCTGGTATTGGAGGGATGTGGGGTCATGTCGGTGAGGAGGACCTCACACATGACTAGTTTGTTGTCTCCACCACGTACGGGGTCGGGACAAACGAAAACCGGATTCAAGACACAGTCGGAATTTTCGCCCGGGGCCTGGTTCGTGCTCGAACCGTCGAAGCCCCAAATGGGAGGTTGCTCCCCATCGGCGATAACCTTCCCCTTTGACCGCAGCTTGGCCGTGGGTTTTTGTCCGTCGACCCAGATATACTCAGCCTTGTAACTCATAACTCTCCGTCCTATTTTCGTTATCCCTACTGGGATTATGCCCTGCCTGATTTGCGACGATTTTCACATCCGCTCCGATGGCAAACTATAGCGAGATTGGGCAGACTTGGTCAAATCTGCGAAGACCTCTGTGTCACCACGTGTCAGGACTCGTCGACCAGCCTGTTTCCAGTTGTAATCCAGGCACTGCTCAACTAGAGTACCATCTGTTTGTTTCAACTATGTAAACTCGGCGGCCGGATCTGGGAAAACCCCAAAAGACCATCTTGCCATAATTATCAATTGACTGGAGGAACCGAACAATGACCATCGACGTAGGCACCGGAATAGCCCGCATACTCAAACAGGAAGGAATCGAGTGGGTTTCCACCTTCCCAGTCTGTCAGGTGAACAACGCCCTTGGCCGTGAAGGCGTGCCCATGGTGATGATGCGGGATGACCGCTACGCGGTGGCGGTGGCCGATGCCTATTCCAGGATCAACGGTGGCGCCAAGAACGGAGTTTGCACCTTCCAAGGCGGCGTGAATGCGGCAGGGCTGCAGGTTGCTTTCGCTGGCATGGCTCAGGCCTTTGAGGACGGCTCCCCTGTTCTCTGCATTACCGATGGCATCCCCGCAGGGGCCACCGAAAACAGCCAATTCGACGTTACATCCGCCCTGAAGACAGTTACCAAATGGTATGGCCACTTGGACCGTCCGGAGCGGCTTCCCGAGTTCATGCGGCGGGCCTTTACTATGCTGCGCACCGGACGGCCCGGCCCTGTTGTCATAGCCATCCCCGATTCCCACGCCCAGTATGATGACACGGTTGATCCGTACGTCCCGGTGAAAGGCTCAAAATACTCGCCGGACCCCGCTGACATCTCCAGGGCCGTCGACCTGCTGCTGAAGGCTGAGAACCCGCAGATCTACGCCGGAGAAGGAGTCATCTATGCCGGAGCATCAGCCGAGCTGAAGGCTTTCGCTGAGTTGGTAAACGCTCCGGTGATAACCACCCTGAAAGCCAAGGGAGCTTTCCCAGAGGACCATCCATTGTTCGTCGGTGTCCGTGGCGACCAGGTGAACCATTACCTGGATAAGTGCGACCTGCTGTTCGCTGTGGGCTCAAGCCTGTCGCCGGGCCGGTTCAGTCACGCCATCCCCAACGCGGTCAAAAAGACTATCGTTCATTGCACCATCGACGAGTTGCACGTCAATAAGACCTACCCCACGGCCCAAGCCGTGATCGGCGACGCCAAATTCACACTGGAAGCGCTGACGGCCGAGGTGTTGGCCAAGACATCCGGCAATGGCAGGCCCGCTGGACGCGTGGCAGCCGAGGTTAAGTCGGTCCGCGACGAGGCCATGGGCAAGTACCGGGAGGCGATGGCTTCCACCGATAAGCCAATCAACCCTTACAAGGTCTATGCCGGGCTGATGGAGGCGCTGGACCCCTACAACAGTTTCGTGACCCACGAGTCGGGTAACACCCGGGACCAACTGAGCACGGTGTACGAAACTCTGGTGCCGCGGGGGTTCTTGGGCTGGGGTAACGTCTCCTCGCTGGGATTCAGCTTCGCGGCGACCATCGCGGCCAAGCTGGCCTTCCCCGACAAAGATTGTGTCGCGGTCACCGGCGAAGCCGGCCTGGGCTACATGCTGGGCCAGTTGGAAGTGGCGCTGCGGCAGAATATCGGAATCACCGTGGTCCACGTGAGCAACGGCGGGTTCGCAGGGTACGGCCCCGGATTCTGGGGCGACGGCCATGACCCCTTCACCCATAAAGTGCTGGGCTATGATGAAGTCGACATGTCGAAGGTCATTGGTGAACTGGGCTACCACACTGAGCGGGTGAGCGAGCCTTCGGAAGTCGTCCTGGCCCTGAAACGGGCCTTCTCCGCCAACCAGTCCGGCCAGCCGGCCTACATCGAGTTTATCTGCAGCCAGTTCCCGGTCTATGGCGGATGGGTGGGCAGATAGAAGGGATGCCGATGGTGAGAAGGCTGCTACGGAAAAAGGGGAACATTATATGAATGCCAGTCGTAAACCGGTCGCCGTTGTGGTGGGCGCCACGTCCAAATGGCAATCAGATGGCCGCAATACAAAACTTGCGCACGGTAAGGTGCTCGACGATAGCGATATGCCCGTCGGTATGCGGTGGGGGGTCGGGGGCGCCACTGCCCAGAAGTTTGCAGCGGAGGGCTTCTTCGTCGTGTTGACGACCCGTACTTCGAGCAATGCGTCTGCGTTGGAGACAGCGATCGGGGAGCAAGGCGGCGAAAGCATGATCGTCGAGTTGGACTTGGTCTCGAGCGAATCCATTTCAGATGCGTTCGCCCAGGTTCGGGACCAAGTTGGCGACCCAGATGTCCTGGTCTACAACGCGGGCTACCTGGAGGGGCGCGACCTTCCGCCGGAGAAAGAATTGCTCGAACACATCCCCGACGAAATGTTCGAAACCGCACAACACATCGCCAGCCGTGGACCGTTCTTGGTTGCTAAAGAGGTGTTGCCCTCTATGCGAGAGCGAGGCGGAGGCTCTTTCCTAATTTCGAATAACCAGTTTTCCTTGCGCGGAAGAAAGCGGTACACCGGACAATCTCTTTACTATCCCCGCGTGATGATGCGCGCGTTGGCACAGGTGTTGACCGAAGAGTATTCCGAGCATGGCGTGCACGTAGCTAACGTCGTGATAGACGGTCTGATCGACTCTCCAGGGACACGTGCGCTACCCGTTGCCCAGCAGCAGCCCGACGTTATTATGAACCCCATCAAGATCGCTGAGGCTTTCTATTACCTGCACACGCAAGATAAATCCTGTTGGACGCACGAAATACAGCTGACTCCATTTCCAACTAAACCTAGCTATTAAAGGCGTCGAACCGGAACTGAGCATACGAAGGGTCTGGGTGATTCTTGATTTTTGCCATGCTGGGTCAATGCCAACGTCTATGTGACGCAGCATGGCCTTGTTGATAGAGTTGACGTGAACTTTCGGTGGGAAGACGGGGAGGAGGTAAGAGCAATCAGAAAAATGGCGACCCGGATGGGATTCGAACCCACGATCTTCGGCGTGACAGGCCGATATGTTAAACCGCTACACCACCGGGCCACACAGGGGGCCGAACCATCTCAGTCCGGCAATTCGAGTGTATGTCTTTAGATTTTGAGTGTCAAGACGGATTTTGGCGGCATACGCACATGACGCCGCTATCACAATAATACGGCCCGGGCAGGGCTCCCGGGCCGTATCGTTATCAAGCCGTTTGGTCAAAGCTGTTTGTCCGGAGGTCTAATTCAGCGAGAGGTTCAATATTGTTGCACCGCCCTTTTCCCAAACAGCGGTCTCGCCAGAATCTTCGCCGTTGACTTTCAATATCAACGTCCTGCCACCGAATGAACTGATGCCGTGTTGGTTGGCCAGCGCAGTGTAGTCCCCGCCGGAAGTTATCCCTGTTCCGATGGGGGCATCGAAATCGACCAGCCACACCGTGACCTCGGTACCGTCCGGGGCTGGAGCGCCATCGACGGTCACACTGCCCACGAAGACGTGTGGCAGTTCGTGAGCGTCCCGTTCCGGAAGCGGAGTCTTCTGCGCCAGCGCCGGCGGCGTCGGCGTTGGCACCAGTGTTGCGGTGGGAGTCGGCACCGGGACCGGCGTTGCGGTGGGAGTCGGCACCAGGGTCGGCACCAGTGTCGGTACTGGGGTCGGTACTGGGGTCGGTACCGGAGTCGGAACTAGAGTCGGAGTGATTGTCGGCTCGGGCCGCGGTGTGGGCGTGTCAGCCGGCACCAGTGTTGGAGGCGTGGTGGTCCGGGATACCTCAGAGGCGCACGCCGCCAAGATAAATAGCAATGTCATTGTCGCGAAAAAAACCTTGGCCAACTTCATTTTAGGAGACCCTCATCCACAAAAGAATAATCGTATATAAACGAGCCGCTGAGAAAGAGCAGCATATACATCACCAAGCATAACCCGGATGGCATCAAATTGGCGGATTTACCTGTAGTATTTCACCTGATTCCGCTGGTCTGAGAAGCTAGGTTGGATGGTAAGCTCAATAAGAAAGCGGTGTGGTGGTCCCCGGCAGCGCTGTCCTCGGTCTCCACCGTTAGGTCGCCTCCCAACTGCCTTGCCAGGCTGCGGGCGATGAACAGCCCCAACCCGGAACTGCTTTTTTCTTCACGCCGCACCACTTCTGGTGTCCATCCGCGGTCGAACAGATGTTGGACGTATTGTGCGCCGATGCCAGGCCCGTCATCCCAGACCCGCACGAAGAAATGGCTCGGGTTGTTGGCTAGCCTCACTTCCACATGGGTCCCGGCGTAACGCACCGCGTTGTCCACCAGGTTGGTAACGATGTGCTCGATGGCATTGGAATTGGAGTAAACCAAGCCCATTTCGGCGGGCTCCGACCACCAGGTGATTTCCTTTCCGGCCTCGGCGGCCACCGCGGTGTATAGGTCGTTGATGCGCCGAATCACCTCGGTGGGTTCAACAGGCTGTAATGGCCCATCATTGTCTGGGGATTCCAATTGGATCAGCACCTGGATGTTGGACATCATCAACCGGAAATTGGGTGTTTGCCGTTCGATCTCATCCAGCAGGTCTATCACTCCGGGGTCTGCTTCACCCAGAGTGGCTTGCATTACCGCCCGCAACTCCCGTTCTTTTCCGGCGATCCTCCTCAACGGACGGCCTAGGTCGTGGTCGAATAATTGGAAGTACTGGAGGGTTGTTTCGCTCCAGCTATTGCCTTTGCGATTGCCGTTCATCCGCATTATCGCGTGGTTCCTGAATTCGGCGCCGGCGTAGGACGATAATGAAACTCCCAGCCCACCCAGGATAAGAGCACTCCCCAGATAAGTGAACGGCTCGATGGCCCAGAGGGAGTCGAAGGCGTTGACTCCTATAACTGGCGCCAGGATGAGGCAAATGACACCGGCCAAGGCGACAAGCCCTCCGGCGATCTTGATCGATATGAGGAGTTTGTTCATGGCTTGGGGGGCACCAGCCGGTACCCTTGGTCTCTAACGTTCAATATCAATTCTGAAGGGCCGAACCGCGTATTCATCGCTTTACCGATGGCGTCTTTGATCTCCCTTATTCGGACGCGTAAAGAGGCTCTCGGGTCTTCCCCTTCAGAATAGCGTTCCAGACGTGAAAACGCCACTAATTCCCCGGGACTGCGATACCAAGATGTTGCAAGTTCCCGGAATATCTCAAACTTCATTCCTTGGATATCCAACGCCGTAGTACGGTCTTCTCCGGCGCCCACATATACCAGACGGGAACTGACATCCACCAATATCTGGGTACCGATGGGGATGGAATCGGGCGCGGTGCCGATAAGCCTCCGCAGGCGTAGGACCACCTCGTCGGGGCTAGCCAGTTTGTCTATGAAGTCCACCGGCGAGTCCCATAGTAAAGAACCCCGCACGGCCGTCTCGCGATCTGGCCCCTGGGAGTATTGGGTAAACATCAATATCGGCAGTTTGGGCCACCGCTCAACGATCTCGGCAAGGATGCCAAGACCGCGGAACTGATCGTCACGGTGCTCGCCGAACCGCACATCCAGCAGGACCGCGTCTGGCAAGTCTTCCTCAATGTACCATAATGCTGCAGCCTCGAATTCTTCCCCCAATGAGTGTTCGAATTCGGGCTGGACCACCAATGATTCCCATCCTTCTTCTTCGAGGCGGCGCCGGACGGCGCGGAGAATCGCCGACTCGGATTCGTCGTCAACTATCAGTATCTTTCGGCCGGTGTTAGTTCTCGCCATGGTTGGTGGTTCCCGAGGCGCGGAAATCGGCTGTGCGCATCCTCAGACGATACGCAAGTGGATTCTATCAAATCAGTTGGGACATTCCTTGCCAATTTCGGGATAAGTACTGGTCAAAACCAAGGATAGCTGATTGACATAACCAGTGTATCGCCAGACTCAGGTTGACAATCATATGAGCCTGCTTAAAATGGGCGAATATACCCCAAAGTCAAAAGGCCCCTAGAATTGGCTGGTGTACCGTCAAAGTCTGGGTACTTAGGAGGAAGCGATGATAACCAAATTTGGAAGCCTATTCGCTGGACATGTGGATTTCGACGAGATGGGCTTCGACGCACCGCCGGTCAACGACCGGCGTCTCTCCGACGAGAAATTGGCCGGGGTTTTCGACAAGTCCGAAGCAATCATACTCAAGATGGAAGAACTGGGCTACGACACCTTTTGGTCGGCTGAGCACCACTTCCAGCACGAAGGCTACGAGTGCATCCCCAACCTGTTAATGATGTACGTCCACTTTGCCCACCTGACGAAAAACTTGAAGTTTGGGTGCGGATTCAACGTCAACCCAATGTGGCATCCCCTGCGGTTGGCCGAAGACTACGCCACCGCCGACATTCTGACCGGAGGGCGGGTGATCTTCGGCGTGGGCCGGGGTTACCACTCGCGCGAGGTAGACACCTTTGGCGTGCCCAGCACCGCCACCGATAACGACGCCAACCGGGAGATGTTCGAAGAACAGGTCGAGATCATCATGAAGGCCTTCCATAACGAGTCCTTCTCCCACCAGGGCAAGCACTACACCATTCCACCGGAAGTCCCCTACCGCGGTTACACCCTGAAGGAGATCACCCTGGTGCCGCGCCCCCGCACCCTGCCTGTGGAAACCTGGCAGCCCATCGTCAGCGCCAGCCAGAAAGCGATGGATTTCATGGCCAAACACGGGATTAAGGGCATCATCGGAGGCGGAGCGGCAGCTGGTGGCGCGCAGGACAAGGTAATACAGCAATGGCGAGATACTCTGGCCAAGCACGGCCGCGAAACCGAACTGGGCACCGACCTGGTCATCGGGTACACCATCTCCATAGGCGATACCCAAGAGAAAGCTATCAACCAGGCCCGGCGTTTCTTTGAGGAGAACATGAAGATGTTCGCCCCCCTGGGATTCGTTCGGGGCCTGTCAGATAAGCAGATCGCAGACCTGGCCAAAGGTTCCGCCTCAGCCAGGGGCGCCGGTCTGCCTACTCTGGAGGAAGGCGTCAAGGCAGGCTCGTGGCTTTGCGGCCCTCCCGACCAGATTAAAGAGGCCATCAGCGATCTGCAAAACCGTTATCCAGGGCTGGAGCAGATAAACGTCGGCTCCGTCATCGGCACTCCCCAGAGCGTCATCCTGGAGCAGCTTGAGCGATTCGGCAAGGAAGTCATGCCGGAGTTCAAGAATTAGACCTGTAGCTTCTCGGATAGGCGGGTCACACCGATTACTGAAGAGACGGCAAGGAGCAGGCATTCCTGTCCGTCTGTTTTACTAAAAACCTGGAGGCGGCTTCATGACCCAGAGATTAACCGAGGCTGAACTGCTGGAGATTGCCCGCAAGTACAGCTTTCGCAGCCGGATCGACTCGAACGCTGTTGCTGGCCCCATCATGGCCTGGGGGAGAGGGTCCGTCGTTCGTGACGTGAATGGCAAGGAGTACCTGGACTTCAACTCTGGCCAGATGTGCGGCGCACTGGGCCACAACCACCCCCGCATCGTGCAGGCGCTCCAGGAGAGCTGTGAGACTCTGATCCACAGCCACATGAGCATGTTCAATGACCGGGAGATTATCCTGGCTGGGCGGCTGGCGGAGATCACTCCCGAGGGCATGGACCGTTCCATGTTCTTGACTTCGGGGAGCGATTCCAATGAAGCGGCCATGCTCATCGCCAAACGGTTCACCGGCGGCTATGAGATCGCCAGCCCGGCGGTGAGCTTCCACGGCATGAACGATTCGACGAGAGCGGTCACTTTCTCAGGCTGGCACGAGGGCTATGGGCCCTACGCCCCGGGGCACTACCCCATCTTGGCCCCCTATGAATACCGCTGCGAGTACTGCAAGGACCGAGGCGGCTGCAACTACACCTGCCTCGACACCAGCTTCGACTTGCTGGACGCCCAGGCCGACAGCCAATTGGCCGGCGTGATCACCGAGCCGCTGTTCAGTGCCGGCGGCGTCATCGATCTGCCTGACGGTTGGCTCAGGGAGTTAAAACGTAAATGCGAGGACCGTGGCGCCCTGTTGATTGTGGATGAGGCCCAGACCGGGTTGGCCAAACTGGGCACGATGTGGGGATTTGAGAATGAAGGCGTGGTGCCAGACATCTTCACCATATCCAAACATTTCGGCGGTGGGGTGGCCATCAGCGCCACCATCACTACAGACGAGATCGAAGAAAAGGTCTCCGCGTCTGGTTTGGTTGTGGGCCACTCCCATTCCAACGATCCGATGCCCTGTAACGCCGCCATCGCCAGCATCGACATCATCATGGAGGAGATTCTGGTGGATGTCTCCCGGCGCATCGGCGCCTACTGGCGGGAGCACATGATGCGGCTGGCCCGTAAACACGAGATCATCGGCGACGTTCGAGGCCGAGGATTGCTGCAAGGGATAGAGCTGGTCAAAGACCGTCAGACCCGCGAGCCGGCTTATGACCAAGGCCGGGCCATCGGCAGGTTGTGCTTGGAGAACGGGCTGATCTTGAGCGTGCGCCGCAAGGGTTCCGTGTTCCGCTTTGTGCCCCCATTCACCACCACCGAGGCCCAACTAGACGAGGCAGCGGACATCTTGGACCACGCCATATCTCAGGTGGTCTGAGGGAAGATCACAGAATATTTAACGAGCTGATGTGAGCCACCAATGGGTCAACGCCGTAATTCTGACGAAAGCTGGAACCCACCATATGTACTGCTTGATTGCTGGCCCGGCCATTGTCATTTATAATTCGCCCATATCTTCTAAAAAACCGAAGCACCTGACTGGAGGTCCGACATGGTCAGATTAGGCGGCACCGCCACAGTCTCCCATATGGAAGTCTTTCAGGGACTTGAGGAATTATTCCGCAGGAAGGGCATAGATCTGGATTGGGTGCTATATTCAGGTTATGACGCTATGGTCGAGGCTTTCGTAAAGGGCGAGATTGACCTGGCCTGGAACGGCCCTCTCAGCCACGTTAAAATGAAACGACTAGTGGCCGACGGCTGTCGTGTGATAGCTATGCGAGACGTGGACGTCAACTTCACCACTCACTTTATCGCTAGGGCGGACTCCGGCATCGAGACCGTGGAAGACCTCAAGGACAAGACCTTTGCATTCGGGGCCAGGTCATCGGTTGAGGCAGGTCTGCTGGCATATTCCTTTTTGAAGGACTCCGGGTTAGACCCTCGGAAAGACCTGACGGCCACCAGCTTCTACGACGACCGAAAGTCCCAAACCAAGTCGGACCAGCGGGACGTGGTCGAGCGGGTAAGCAAAGGAGAGTTCGACGCCGGGGCGGTCAGCCAGCGGGTCATGGAGACCATGGCCAAAGATGGAACCCTGCCTAGGGACGATGTTCGAATCTTCTGGTCCAGCCCCGGATATTCACACTGTTGCTTCACATCAAAGCGGAGTTTAGACCCGGCACTGGCTTCGGAGATCGAGTCGGCGCTTCTTTCAGTGACGGCCGACGACCCGGTTGGGAAGGCGGTCTTGGATGGCGAGGCCTGCGACCATTTTGTGCCTGGGACCGATATCGGATGGGAACTGGTCGAGAAAGCGGCCGAGGCCGAGGGCCTTATCTGACGGCCAGATTTCCTGAATTTTCTGACTAGGACTCTTCGTCCGGCTGGTCTGGCGCGTTCCTGAGGATATCCTCAAGGGTACGATCCAACGCCGGGTCCAATAACACTGATGTCTCGAAGGGCACGAGATTGAAGTCCGACTTGGCCCGGTCGATCAGTTCCTTAGCCGTGGGATTAGTCGTCGCTATCTTTTCCAGCGTGTCCACCAATTCCTGGGATTCCGCCTCGCCAAGGGATAATAACTCGGAAAGATCAATGTCCAGGTCGAACATCGACTTCAACCGGCGCATGATGTCATAGAAGGCGCGATGGTCTCGGCTGATTCCCACGGGGTCGTTGTTGGAGGTCAAGAAGGGGTACATCGGCGCCATGGCGCCCATCCGCAGCATCTCAAGGTCTGGGTGTTCATAATGGGCGATGGTCACTAGGGCCATGGCGATGGTTGGGCCGTTACGGCTCTGAGAGCCGTAGTTGGAATAGCGCAAACCGTACTGATCCAAGTTTTCTTTCATGTCGGCCCGGCTGTAGATGCAACTGACGCTCCGTTCCATGTCCGGTGGGGCGGCGCCGTTATACCCTTCCACAGCCACAATCTTGGGAGACCCCAGTTCAGCTACGGCCTGGAAGAACGCTTGAGCGTAAACGTCAATGCGGAACCATGGCTCCTGACCCAGAAAGACGACGAGCCCGTTTCCTGCGTCATAGAACCGGTTGCGCCGGGTCATTGGCTGCACCGGAAGTCCTTCGTTGTAGGCCGCTCTGGGGCGGTAGGTGTCGTGGGTGCCCGGGACCTGGAAGGGGTAACAGAGCTTGGAGACTTCAGGGCCCATCTCGCCAATCTGGGTTGCGTCAAGCTTGCTGATCAGATAACGGGGCAGGCCTCCGGAGATCTCGCCGCCGTCGGACCATTGCCCCCGCCAGCCTGCGATCACCTGTTTAGCGGCAGGCTTGGATACCATGTTCAGTAGCTCGTCTGCCATTGCCCATCACTTCCCTGTCGCGGCTCAGCGGACCGCCGACACAGGTATACCCACAAAATTGCGCCTCAGATGATTGGGTTTTCATTCTGACAGAGCGCTGGGCCGTCTGCAATCCACGCTCCTGGCAGGTTAGCGGACATAACCAGACCAGCCGAGGGGCCGAAAGTGCCGCCTTGACACTCCTCTTAGAGCGTTCGTAAGATGGTTACGAGCCGATCTGAACTGCGGCTTCCAGCCTCAAAGCTGGCTCCTCGCGCGCCCCGGTAGCTCAGGGGATAGAGCGGCTGCCTTCTAAGCAGCGGGTCGTGGGTTCGAATCCCACCTGGGGCGCCATTCCCTATTTTCGTGGCTGAAAATGCTGCTTCATGCTACGGCACAACTAGCCTACCGTAAGTCTCTGGGCGACGATCTCTGAAAAACTGCCAAGTTTGACGGACATATTCGATCTCGTCCAGATCAAGGTCAGCGACGATTAATTCGTCGTTGTCACGGGAACCCTGGGCAATGATTTGACCCCTTGGGTTACAGAAATAGCTCTGCCCGTAGAACTCTCCGATGTTCCAAGGTTTCTCGTACCCTACCCGGTTAATCGCACCTACGAAGTAACCATTAGCCGCCGCGTGGGCAGGTTGCTCTAATTCCCAAAGGTGGTCCGACAAACCAGATACAGTGGCGGAAGGATTGAACACGATTTCCGCTCCGTTGAGACCCAGTTCTCTTGCCCCCTCAGGAAAATGACGATCGTAGCAAATATACACGCCGATCTTGGCTAAATTTGACTGGAACACCGGGTAACCACAGTTTCCCGGTTTGAAGTAGAACTTCTCCCAAAAACCCGGTGCAAGATGTGGGATATGGCTCTTGCGATATTTTCCCAAATAAGAACCATCGGAGTCTAACACCGCAGCCGTGTTGTAATACACGCCCGCCATTGCCTTTTCATAGATTGGAACGACCAAAGCCATCCCATATTTCTTGGCCACATCCTGCATCAGCCGAACTGTTGGGCCTTCAGGAATTTTCTCGGCCATGGCATACCAACGCCGGTCTTGTTCTGCGCAGAAGTAAGGGCCGTAGAATAGCTCCTGCAGACAAAGTATTTCGACATCCCGTTTGGCGGCATCGTCGATGAGAGCCAGATGCTTTTCGATCATCTGAGCCTTCAAGGCGTTCATCTCAGTCGGAACGTTGTCGCCTATAGAGGCTTGAATCAGGCCAACGCGAATCACTCTAGTCATACGTCCTCCAGGAATTTTCAAAGCGGGGAAAGCACTTAAGCGGCAACACTGCCAGAATTTAACCAAGAATTTAACATCGATGCGCCGGAATGGTCTACGTACTATCCTTGGCTTACTCCGAATTTCGTTGTTATTTAGCCGAATTCTAAGATTGGCATATATGTTGTGCTCAGGTGTATATTGCTCCCAATCAATCTAGAGCTAATTCCTGCGAAGTCATTCATTGATCTTCGCCGGAATCGACGATAAACAGACATGGAGGTGTTGCAATGTCCGGTAACTACAGCATCCTGGTCGGAACTACTGGCGCCGGGCTTTTTCAAAGTGCCGACAGCGGGGAAAACTGGAGCAGGATTCGTGATTTTCCTGGGGAATCGCAGATCAGGGCTTTGGCGGTAGACCCGAAGAGTCCTAACGTTGTGTACGCAGGTTCCAATAACGGAATATACCGTACCGAAGACAGCGGCAGTAATTGGCTGAAGCTGGATTCCCCGATGGATGGACTAAATATCTGGTCTATCGCGATTGATCCATCGGACGCCAACACCCTTTTTGTTGGCACCAGCCCACCCTTCGTGTTCCGCTCCAAAGACGCTGGTCAGAGCTGGGAAAAACTGTCGGCGTCCATCACCCAGGAATGCGCCATTGGCTCCCCCAGGGTCACCGCCATGTTAGTTGACCCAGTGGACCAAGACACGGTGTATGCTGGAGTGGAGATTGACGGAGTATACCGGAGCCGGGATGGTGGAGACACCTGGGCTAGAATAGATAGCGGAATAACCAATCCAGACATTCACGGTATTGCCATTAGTCTTGGTGAGCATAAGACCGTGTTGGTTAGCACTCCGCATGAGATCTACGAGAGCCAAGACGATGGAAAGAGTTTCAAATCGCTGGTAGTCACCTCGTCTTTCCCGATGCCCTACTGCCGGTGGGTGGCCGTCAAGCCTGATGACCCGCAAGTGTTGTTCGCTGCCAACGGCGATGCGGCCATCGGAAATACCGGTACTATTCAGCGTTCCACAGACGGTGGGAAATCATGGGAGACTCCGCCATTACCCGTAGAACCCAATTCACCTGTGTGGAATTTCGCGACTCACTCTGCCGATCCCAATCTCATACTGGCCAACAGTATCTATGGCGAACTTTATCGTAGCGCCAATGGCGGAGAAAGTTGGGATAAGTTGAAAAAAGAGTTCACCGAAGTGAGGGCGTTGGCCTGGACTCCCAACTGATCCAAAAATCCAATAGTTGGCAGGGTCAGGGTTAAATATCAGGGAAGATCAAGATAGTTGAGCCAAGTCGGAGCGATTATGCCTAAAACAGATCCGAAGACGTTAGTAATTCGAAACGGCACACTCATCGACGGTTCAGGAGCACCCGCCGCATCGAATACTGCCGTGGTTATCGAGGGCAATCGCATCACCAGTGTCGGGGAGTTGCCGGGCGGCATCAACCTGCTGGATACCGCTAAATTCGAAGATATTGATGCGACAGGGCAGTGGATCATGCCCGGACTCATTGACGGCCACTGCCATCTCTCATTTGGCATGCCGGCGGTCCAAGGTTATGCCAGCGCTCGCGGGACCGTCAACCCTGGGTTTAATGCGCTCAGGGCGGCCCGTAATGCCCAGAAGATCCTGCGTTCCGGGGTTACCAGCATTTCCATACCAGGTGGGACCTGGTTCATTGAGGTTGGCCTGCGGGACGCCATCGATGCCGGCCTCGTGCAAGGGCCGCGCATATACACCGCTGGCCGCTTCATAGTCACGTATGGCAGCATCGGAGATTACGAGCCCTCATGGGTTGGCACTCCCGAGCACACCTTGGGCATTTTGGCCAATGACGTAACCGATATGATTACGGAGGTCCGCCGGCAGACGAAACACGGAGTGGATTTCATCAAGCTGGCTGACAGCACCTGGGGCGATACCCAAACCATTGCCAGGGAGGAAATTGCCGCTGTTGTGGAGGAAGCACACCGCCGGAACGCCCGCATTAGCATTCATTCCCGTGGTGCTGGCTCAACGAAGGCGGCCGCCGAAGCTGGGGTTGATTGGATCATGCATGCTGACTTGGCCACAGAAGCAGAGCTCTACGCGGTGGCTGAGGCAGGGGTTCGTATCATGCCTACCACGACCTTCCTTTTTGAAGCCTTGGAAGTTGGGAAGGAATTGGGACGCAGCGATGAGGAACTAGACATCATAAAGAGGAATGCTGATAGTGCCGTAACCGTTCTCGAGACCGCCCGTACCTTGGGAGTTAAGGTAATGTGCGGAACCGACACCGGAAACTCTCCGGTGATGCCATACGGTGTCCTCCACGCTCACGAAGCCGAGATCATGGTCAAGTTCGGACGTTACACTCCGATGGAGGCGATCACCGCTTACACCAGGGACAATGCTTATGTAGTAGGCCTGGAAGGTGAGTTGGGCGTTATCGAGCCCGGCAAACTCGCCGACGTGCTGATTCTGGATGCCGATCCTTTGGCGGACATCGGGGTGCTGCAGGGTGGGAAGCACTTGAGTGTGGTCATCAAAGACGGCCGACAGGTGGATTTGCTCCCTCAGCTAGACAGCGAATCTTCAGTGCCCCTTCTTTAGTGAACCTGTGAATTCAACCTGGCCGAAGCGACCATCGTCTGGGTGCTATGCACATGTTGTGCGTTGGTCCGGCGTGCCGGCCATATCAATAACGGCTTAGTACTGCTTTTCACCAAGTGACCCAACCTTCCCTAAAATCTGTCTCCAACGGCGAGATTTGTTTCCGCTCGCTCGGTTGTCTCACGGATGATGTTCCGGGAATCTTGGTATAACTGACGGCACTCAGTAAAGATTGCGCCGACTCCATCGGTGCGACTGTTTCGTCTCAGGTATTAACCCAACTGGGATTTTGCTTGTGCCAGAGCCATTTTGTTGCTCATCGCCGATACCCCAACACTTAGGCTTCCAGATGGGGGTGTCCGTGTGTACAATTTTCGGAGGCATGGCAGTTCGGGTCTTCGCAAGCCTAGCCCAGGGACGGTCCCCGGTCCGGTAAAAGGAGGAGCTGCGATGGTGGAGAGTTCGATCCCACTGACAAAACAGGTTATCCAGGATCGGCCGATAGCCGTCACTCTCGATGATGACGAGGAGAGGCGATTTCAGCATCTGGTGCAGGAGACGATAATGATTGACCTCCATCAGCACCCGATGGTGAAACCGGAAGACCCCAGCCATCTTTTGGAGTACCTTCGTGGTGACAGCTATGCGTGGGGCTACGAGGCGGTGCGTCACGGAGGTTTTACCGCGGTTGGGACGGCCAATGTCTACAGGGGTACGGCGAGCACCGACGAGATGTCCTTCATCCGATTCGAAGACCTTTTCGACGAGATTGGAATGATGTTATCGGACATCAATCGTCACGGCAAGGTTGTCAAAGTCAGCAACGCCGACGAGATACAGGCTGCAAAGCAACATGGCCAGGTGGGTTTCTTTCCTACGGTGGAGCACCTGGCAATCGGCAACGAATTGCAGCGCGTGGATGTACTCTACAACGCCGGCATCAGGCTTGCGGGACTGACCTACCGGCGCAAGAACTATATCGGGGACGGCCACCTAGAGCGAAACGACGGCGGGCTTAGCACATTCGGAATCGAGGTCGTCAAAAAGATGAACGAACTTGGGATGGTGGTCGACCTGTCCCATGCATCGTTTCGGACAGCGATGGACGCCATCGCATTTTCACAAGCCCCGGTCGCCTTCAGCCACGACGGTTCATACACCCTGGGCCAGCAACAGGGCGGAGGCGAGTACGCCGCGGGACGCCTGAGGAGGGACGAAGAGTTAGTAGCCTGCGCGGAAAAAGGCGGAATTGTTGGGGTCACCGTGCAACCGTCGGTAATCAGTAGCTGGGGATCTACGCTGAGTATCGAACGCCTGCTGGACCACTACGATTATATGGTGAAGTTGTTGGGGATCGACCACGTGGCTATAGGGACAGATTCCAGCATCGGGGTGAGGGGATCGGGTTTTATCAGCGGCCTGGAATCCCCTGCCGAAGGAAAGAACATCATCCGCGGGCTGATCACTCGGGGTTATTCCGACGCCGAAATTATCAAGATCACCGGCGGCAACGCTTTGGCGTTTTTTCGGAAGGTCATGGGCGAGTAATCTGCCTCCCCCCTTCATGTGTCGAACTGGTAAACCCTCGCAATCTCTTTCCAGAAGGTCACACGACTTTTCGGCCCTTTTATTGCCCGACAATTGGCCGCAGTGTAATATCACCGAGACGTTCCAATACGGGGAATCGGTTACATCCGAAAGATCCCAATCTAGAAGACAAATCAATGAGGGAAATCCATGAAATACGATGTTGTGATTGTCGGCGGCGGTGCCGCCGGGTCAGTATTGGCCGGCAGGTTGGCCGAAAACGCGAATATTTCCATCCTGTTGCTGGAAGCCGGCACTGATTACCCAAATCCAGATAACCTTCCGGATGAAATAAAGTTTGTCAACACAAGTTATGCAGAATCCCCAGAATCGGAACACAACTGGGCCCTGCGAGGAACGCTCACCGAAGAGCAAGGGGAATCACACGTGGCGCAAGGCAAGGTGATCGGAGGAGGATCGTCTATCAACGGCGCCGCTATGCAGAGGGGGTTACCCGAGGATTTCGACTCATGGTCCGCTATGGGCAATGATGAATGGTCCTATGACAAAGTCCTGCCGTTCTTTAGGAAAAGTGAACGTGACCTGGACATTCGGGATGATTTTCATGGAACCGACGGACCGATGCCGGTAAGGCGTCGTCAAGCAGGCCCATGGCCAGATATCCAAAAGGCTTTCCACGCAGCCTGTATCGAGGAGGGTTACGGGGCAGTCGAGGACACCAACGGTCCCAACCCCGCGGGCGTTGGTGTGTGGCCATCCAACAACCTGGATGGCTGGAGAATGAGCGCCGCTATCACTCACCTAAATCCCATGCGCCACCGCCTTAACCTGACGGTGAGGGGAGGTGTTTTCGTCAGGAAGGTGTTGATCGAGGACATGAAGGCCGTCGGCGTGGAAGTAGAAAGCGGAGGCGAGGTTTTCAACGTTGAAGCAGACCGTGTTGTGTTGAGCGCCGGAGCGATCAAGTCGCCCCACCTGCTCATGCTATCGGGAATCGGCCCCAAGGATCAACTTGAGCAATTCGGCATACCGGTTATTCGCGACCTTCCTGGAGTCGGCCAGAACCTAATGAACCATCTGAGCGCCCAGGTGACCTTTAAAGTCAAAGACGGACTGTCCCTTTTTGGCGATGTCGATGCGGTGCACTTTGGTCTGCACTACACTTCCGACGGGTCGAGCGAGGTCAACGACATGTTGCTGAGGACTACTCCGATGGTCGACGAACGACCGGAGCGAGTCCCCGGTTTCCGGACCAAGTTCCTAAATGACGACATTCCAGCCGACCGAGTGGCGAGACTCTCGGTCACTCTCGGGTTGCCCGACGGCTCAGGATACGTCAGGCTTGCGTCCGCCGATCCCTCGGTGCAGCCTACCTTCAACTATTGTTATCTCCAGGATCCAAATGACCGTCATCGGGTACGGGAAGGTATACGGAAGGCGGCCGAATTCCTTGAATCCGACGCGTATAAAGGCGTGTGCGATCACCGTCTTCATCCCACGGAAGACATTTTGACCGACGACGACGCTTTGGACCTGTACATACGCCAAACCGTTGGAACAGCCAGGCACGTATCCGGAACATGCAAGATGGGACCAGATTCAGACCCGATGGCGGTTGTTGATCAATACTGCAGCGTCAAGGGTATAAATGGGTTGTCGGTGGTCGATGCGTCGGTGAAGCCGAAAATTACTAGGTCAGGCGGGAGCCATGCGACGGTCATTATGATGGCGGAACGTGCCGTCGAGTTTATAGCTCCGGCTTAAGAACTTCTCGTGCAGGACCTTTTAGGAATTCAGTGTAAGGTTCCGTTCGAAGCTGCTTTGCCGCTCCAATTAATCGTTCGCGCTTCCGACTGAAGCTAATCTGATAGTCAATAAACTATTTAACATTAGGAAAGTAGAAGAATGCCTCCACCGGACCGCTACAACACTGGATACAACGTTGGCGTTGGCGGAGCCGTTGTGGCCGATGGCCAATTGCTGCTGGTTCGTCGGGCGTCCCGCCGTGGTCGTGGTAATTGGCAAATACCCGGAGGGTTCGTCGAGCAAAACGAAACGATGGAGCTAGCCGTCCTTCGTGAAGTGGAGGAGGAAGCTGGAGTAAAGACCACGGTACAAGGCGTGCTGGGTATAAGGAACAGACACGACGAAGAAGGAGGCAACAGCATATATGTCGTGATGCTGTTGAGCCCTTCTTCCGGCGAGCCCAATCCAGACATGAAAGAGGTAGACAGGGCCGAGTATTTCAGCCTGCCCGAAATTCAGGCTCTGGAACAGATCTCACCGGTAAATATTGAAGTCGCAAAACGTGCATTGGCTCAAGACCATCGCCTGTTGTGCGCCCAAGCGGTTGAGCAAGTGAACCGAGGCAAGTACACGCTGTTTATTGGGTGAGGACATACGTGTCGCGTTGCTGGAGTTGGAGTTTGTCGGTTGGGACGGACGGCAGTTCATTGAGCCGATAGCGTTGCAGAGTACGGCCGCTCGTTTTACAACTGCGGCAATTAACACACCAGCTTCTTCCCTGTATAATCCCAATTCGTTCGGCCCGCCGTGGTGAATTCGGCGGTCATCATCGCCTTAAACATCAATCTTTTCGGAGTTTACCCTTGTCTTTTTCATTGCTTCAGGGTCTGCGCGTGGTGGAACTTGGGGAGTCGGTGTCGGCCCCATATTGCAGCAAGCTTTTGGCCGATATGGGGGCTGAGGTCGTCAAGATAGAACGGCCCGGTGTGGGGGACCAGGCCCGGGAATACGGGCCATTCCTTAACGACCAGCCCCACCATGAGCGAAGCGGCCTTTTCCTGTATATGAACGCCAACAAACAGGGAGTGACTCTGGACTTGAATACACCCACTGGCCAAGAAATTCTGGGCGGTTTGCTTGCTAGGTCGCAGGTCTTCGTCCAAAACCTCCACCCGACCGAGATGGACCGGTTGGGCGTCAACTATGAGACGCTGCAGGCCCACAACGACCAACTTGTTATGGCATCAATCACGCCCTTTGGGTTGACCGGCCCGTACCGCAATTACAAGGCCTACGACATCAACCTGGCGGCGGCCGGGGGCATCTGTGAGGGGTTGGGTAGTCCTGACCGTGAACCCTTGACCTTTGGGACGCCTGAGGTGGGGTATTTCGCCGCGATGGCCGCGGCGTCCTCTATCGTGATCGCCCTTTTGGCGGGTGGAGGACAGCACATCGACATCGCCGAGGTCGAGTCAATGGCTGGTATCTACAACGGCCCCGAGGCACTGATGGCCGTCTATCAATGGCGGATGACCCGGCGGACCGGCCACCATGCTCTGGACTTCCCGTACCCCAACTGCATCCTCCGCTGTAAAGACGGCTACATATTTGTCGGCTCTCCGGAAGGAAGGCAGTGGCGGACCCTGCTGGAGGTCATGGGCGGGCCCGAGTGGGCCAAAAAGGAGCGGTTCAGGAATCGGACAAGGATGAACAACGAATACGCCGATGAAGTCGACGGTTACATGGAGGAGTGGCTTCTGCAGTACTCCAAGGCCGAACTCTTAGCCTTAGCATTGGAGCACCGCGTTCCCCTTGCCCCTGTGCGCGATTTCAACGAGGTCCGGAACGACGAAAGCCTCTCCGACCAATTCGTGGTTATCGACCGCCAAGACACCGGGCCGGTTTCTTTTGCCGGACCGCCCTACAAACTTTCCGGCCAAGATGCCATGCCTCCCAGCCCGGCGCCTTTGCTGGGCCAACACAACGCAGAGGTTTACTGCGACGGTCTCGGCTACACCAAAGAAGAACTGGTAAAGCTCTATCAGACGGGGATAATTTAGGCGATGACCCAAAACAAACAAAACGCTGTGGCTCGTCCGCTTGAAGGATATCGGGTGTTGGACTTCGGCTGGGTTCTGGCCGGCGCGCTCCCCGGCATGGTGTTGGCCGACATGGGCGCCGAGGTGCTCAAGGTCGAGACCCGCCAACGAATGGACTATATGCGGCTGGGTCGCCCCATCGTCGGGGATGAACCCGACCCGGAACAGCACCCTCTATTCCACAATGTTAACCGCGGTAAGCTAAGCATCGCCCTCAACACCACCAAACCAGAGGCCATCGACCTGATAAAAGGCCTCGTGGCTCACTGTGACGTGGTAATCGAGAATTTCTCCCCCGGCGTCATGGACCGGCTGGGTCTGGGATACGACCTGCTTTCGGCCATCAATCCAGAGGTTGTCATGGCCTCCATTTCGTCCAACGGCCAGACCGGACCACTGCGAGACCTGCGGGCCTACGCGCCGTCCATCGGAGCGCTGTCGGGCCTGGACAGCACCATGGGTTATGAGGGCGAAAGGCCGCTGGGACTGAAACACGCCTACGCAGATATCGCTGGGGCGCTGCACTCGGTATTCGCCATAGTATCGGCCCTGCACGAGAAGGAATGTACTGGCCTAGGCCAGTACATAGACGTTTCTATGCTGCGGGCAACGGTGGCGACCATGGGCGCTGGCCTGATGGAATACGAGATGACCGGCCGAGTGATGGGCCCCAGAGGCAACTTCGATCCGGTGATGGCCCCATACGGCAACTATCCCTGCCAGGGAGACGATGCCTGGGTCTCCATCGCCGTCCGCACCGAAGAAGAGTGGCAGGGGCTGAAAGAAGCCATCGGCAACCCTGTTTGGTGCGAAAAAGAGAGATTTGCCAGCCGGTATTCCCGCCTGCAAAATCGCCAGGACTTGGACGCTAATCTGGCAACATGGACCAAGAAGAAGACCGCTGGCGATGTCACAGAGTTGCTCCAAGCCAACGGGGTAGCCGCTATTCCTGTAATGGGCGCGGAGGATCGGCTTTTTAATCCCCACTTCCGAGAGCGCGGTCTCTACTCAGACATTGAGCACCCGTCTCTTGGAACGGAACCCATCTACAACATCATGTGGAACCTGGATAAAACACCTCCTTCCATTCAGCGGCACGCGCCCCTGTTGGGCGAGCACAATCAGCAGATTTTCGGCGGCCTACTTGGGATGGCCACCGAGGAGATAACACGACTGGAAGAAGACCAGGTTCTCTGGTAGGGTAGCGTTTAGCCGCCAGCTGATAGCTTCGAGGTAACCATGGGACAACAAAGCGAACAAGAAAGGGTCACTCGGACCCTGCCTGAGGTAGAGGGGATCACGCCCGAAATGATCGCCAGCGCCAAAGCGATGATCGGGACCCGGTTGCGTACCGAAAATTTCATTCGGGACGCTTCCGTGGGGTCCATGATTAATTTCGTGAATGGCATCGGCGACAGCAACCCGATATTCCGGGACCAGGAGTACGCCTCTTACTCCAAGTATGGTTCTATGATCGGCCACCCATGCGCGCCCTTCATGCGGCACTGGTCCGGCCGGACCCGTTGGGGCCTGCCTGGGATTCATGGTTTCTTCGCTGGTACCGACTGGGAGTTCTTCCGTCACATCCGCCCCGGCGACGACATAAACTGCATAGAGAGGGTGCTGGACGTTCAGGAGAAGCACAGCGATTACTCGGGAACCTTGGTGATTCAGTACGTGGAAACTATCTATACCAACCAGCGCGACGAGATGATTGCCAGGGTCGTTGGCTGGTGCACACGCCACCAACGCCGCGCCGCCCGGGAACAGGGTAAGTATGCCGCCACACCCAAGCGTCACGAATACACCCCTGAAGAACTGGAGGAGATCGACCAACTGGTCCTCGCCGAAAAAGCCAGGGGTGGAAACACCCGCTATTACGAGGACACACATATCGGAGATGAGATCGATACGGTTCTCCGCGGGCCGCTTTCTCTGCAGGATATGACTGCATTCCTGGTCGGCACCGGACGATCCAGCGCCCACGGGGTGCTACTCCGCGAAGCTCTGCGCCATCCCGATCACTTCTTTCGAAACCCCGAGGCCGGCGGGGGCCTGGAGTACACGGGCATCGGGCATTTGAGAGATTCGGTAGCCGAGGCGGTCGGAGTACCCGGCGCCTACGATTACGGGCCCCAGCGGGTGTCCTGGATGGGCACGCTGCTGACCAACTGGATGGGCGATGACGCCTTCTTGAAGCGCCTCCGGGTTGAATGCCGCCGCTTCAACGTCTACGGCGACACCCAATACCTGAAAGGTAAAGTGATCGGCAAGCACATCGACAATGGCTCGCCATTGGTCGACCTAGAGATCTGGGCCGAAAACCAACGTGGCGAGGTAACCGCCCCGGGGCAAGCCACCGTGTTGTTGCCCTCCCGAGACCCTCGTGTGCCGTGGTTCACCGACGGCAGCGAACTTCACCTGCGCTCAGTGAAGCACAGCGAGGGAATGCCTTCGATTCTCCCAGCGTGACTACAGATTGCAGATTAACTCGGAAACGATGAAATGCGAATATGAACGCGCCTGAAAATACTCCCCCCACTGCGATGGGCGGGCTTAAGGTGTTGGAGATATCCAGCATGGTCTCCGCCCCCTTCTGCGGCAAGCTGCTGGCCTCATTGGGGGCTGAGATCATCAAGGTGGAGCCGCCCAAGTCCGGAGACCCTTCCCGTCGTCGCGGACCCTTTCCCGGCGACGTTCCTCATTTGGAGCGTAGCGGGATGTTCCTCTATCTGAACACGGGCAAGAAATCAATCACGCTTGACCTGGACGACCACGAGGGCAAAAAGATTCTCTGGGACCTGACCGGGAAGGTGGATGTCTTGGTTCATGATTTCTCGCCTTCCCGCGCGATTGAATCAGGTATCGGCCGAGATCGGCTGGCCGAGGCTCGTCGCGACCTGATCACCGCCGCCATCACACCTTACGGCAGCACCGGCCCTTATTCGGAATACGCAGCCAACGACGTTAACATTTTCCACGCTGGAGGGGAGGGCAATCTGCTTCCCAATGGCCTGGCCCTGGACGTTTTCCCTGACCGGGCGCCGCTGGCCGCTGGCAGCATGATGGGCTCCTACCAGGGCGGTCTCTCCGCCGCAGTGGGCCTCTGTGGGGCCATATATGCTAAATGGGGTGGGTCACCCGGTCAGTTCATTGACTGCTCGACGCAGGAAGCCGAATTGACCATCGGCTACATGCCGCTCCAACGGTTGGAATCCGAGGGAGTCGAAGAGGACCGGTTTACCCGGTTCTTCCGGGTCGGTGGTGTGATGCCGACCAGCGACGGGCATATTGAATTGCTTACTCTGGAGCCCCGGCAATGGGAAAACTTGGGACATTTTCTTGGTGACCCCGACTGGGCCTCCCCCGAAAAATTCCAAGACCCAACGACCTACGGAGCTGAGATAAACCGCAACCTCAGAGAGTGGACCGCTAGCAAGACCAAGGACTGGCTGTATCACGAAGGCCAAGCCGCTGGAGTGCCCTTCGCCCCGTTCTATACGCCCGGAGAGGTGTTCGAGAGCCCCCACCAGCGCGAACGGGGATTTTTCGTCTCGGTGGACCACCCCGAAGCGGGGACATACGATTATGCGGGACCGCCCTACCGCATGTCGGAAACCCCACCGGTCCTCGACCGGGCCCCGCTGCTTGGCGAGCACACTGCTGAGTTGCTCGGGTCCCTTGGCTACACAGGTGAAGAAATCGTCTCGTTGGCCCGTTCGGGGGTGATTT
>UINC01001109.1_pt2 | contig 24354 bp, 12 predicted proteins | sample 5385821 | NCBI WGS metagenome assembly UINC01 (sample SAMEA4666929, study PRJEB26691) | marine metagenome | isolation source: Pacific Ocean | place: Pacific Ocean | collected 2011-10-13 | reverse complement strand
TGTGAGAATCAACGGCATCCCTTGTGCGTGGATCGATGCCAAGCACTTCTTCGGCGCCGATCTCAGGTTCCCCAAGAAGAAGACCCAGAAGCAGGTAGACAGATACGTCGCCGAATACGGTCAGGGTGCCATAGTCTACCGTCACGGATTCTGTGGCGGACTCAAGTTGAGGGGCGCTATTCAGCTCGACTCGAGTCCGTTGAATCTCAAGCCCCTGGAAGATTTTCACGAGAAGATGAGGAACGGATCCTGAGTCAGGTTACTGACCCTACCCTGCTTCTGAGTATCGATAGGCCTACGTTCTCCAGCTCCTCTGAGAGCCGATCGAAGAAATTGCCACCGGACCCCGCGTCTCTAGGCACGATCACGACGCTTTCTCCCAACATGCAAAGCAGAGGAGACACCACTTCAGACAGGTTCGCTGCTGTGATTGCACGATTGACGATGGAGAGCAGTGCAGACCTAGAGGAGTCAGCCAACAAACCACTGGCATCAGCGAAGGAATGAGACGACTCGATCAATTCCGACCACCGATATTGGTCCCAGACCCCTACACTCAGTTTGTCCATCTGTTCCTTTCCCGCCCTGCTAATCCTATCCTTCCATCCTGGATCATCGATGTATTGCGAGGTATGCATCCCTGTATCCGCCTTCCAAGAAAGGAGCACTGGAGTGTTGAGAGTCCATCCCTCAGACTCTCCGGGCCCGTTGTCTAGCATAGGTCCACTGAACGGCGAACCGGCAACCAGCCTCCTCTCGACACCGCCTGCGGCCAATGCAGTGGTGTCACCCAAGCCACTGGAATTCTTTCGTTCGACGATGTGAGCAACCAAGAAAGACCTCCTCAAACACTCCTCGTGGGGGATTCCTAGTGCCCTCTGGAATGCCATTGCGGCCGCTATCGCTCCAGAGGCGGACATCCCGAACCCCTGCGAGGCCGGCAGCCCCATTCTAATGCTCAGTTCCCAAGCTAACTCACCTGCTTCGGGAATCTCCGAGCAAAGCACCTCGAGCACGTCGTCGTACATCGTGGTCTCGTACTCGCCACTCAGGAAAGAGACAACGAGTGATGGCCCCCCCTCCTCTCCTTTCGCTATGGCCTCAGTCCCATCCTCTAGACACAGCCCTGCCCCGACGCTCCCTTGTTCCTCTGGATTGTTTGCGCTGTCATCGACAGTGAAAAGCAGCGTCAAGTGGGCTCCACATTGGCCCCGACCGAGCTTCGTGGCCATGGGCCTTCATCCAGTGCACCGGTAAAGAAGGGTTGGCATCTCACAAAGCTGCAGCTAGATCCGCCTCGAGTGAGCCAAACTTCCCTGCCAGCTCATGGGATGCCTTCTCAAAGGCTGTCCTTGAGGCCATTGAACCATCCGTTTCGAAGTCGAGTATGAACTCGCCGGGGACTTCTTCGAGAACTATGGCATCCCCGAATTCTCGAGACGCCTCTGTACCTTCGCCAACGTGGTGAAGCTCGAGACCGAGCGTAGCGACCTTGTCAATGTCATCCAGTCTACCGTCCTTGCCGAAGTCTTTCGCCGTGATTGACAGGTTCATGTCCCAGAGGATCTTGGCCTTCGTCTTGTTCTTGAGTACCCCTACCTTCCTAGGTATGAAAGAGACGCCACAGACTGGAGACCACTTCACGTGATCACGCCCCCGCCCCATCACAGCGGTGGCATAGAACTCGATCATTTGACCCTTCAACAGCTTGGTGATGGGGATGCTCTTGTATTCGGCGGGAATCTCCAGCGATTCCTCACCGAGGTACTTCATATCCCCCGCAGTGACCCACTTGCCCTCTTCAGTGCCGAATACCACGCACGTGTAGATCATCTGACATTCCAAACAACCACGGTCGTCATCTACCAGTTCAGAGCAGTTGGGGCACTCGTGCTGGAAATGGAACCTGTCGTGCTGGGTCGGAATGGGAACCATGGCTAGTCGTTGAGCCACCATCTCGTCTGGTAGTGGCCCAGTCGTCTCCCAGATCTCATCGTCCTGCTCCTTGGTTCCCAATTGGAATCTAACGCTGTCGATTGCCATCTTTGGCGTGTCAGAGATGAGGGTGCGTCGGAGAGCGTTCGCGAAGCTCCTATCAGTCTCTGACAGCAACAGTTGCAACCTATCATTCGTTTCGTTCAGTATCTCAATCTTCACCATCTTATCACCTCATACTCGCCGGCCTCGCCGGCCTCCCTTGCTCTTCGTGCCGTCGGTGGGCATGGGAGTAACGTCCTCAATTCTTGTGATCTTAACCCCTGCTCTGGTCAAGGCTCGAATTGCTGCTGTGGCGCCCGGAGCGCTGTTCGACCGGTTCCCACCGGCGCCTCGATACTTGACGATAACTTGGTCGAAGTCTTTCTCAGCGAGCATCTCGGCGATTCTCTCGGCAGCCCTCGTAGCGGCGAACTGTCCACCTGAATCACTGCCGCCCTTGGACACCATGCCCCCGGAAACTTTGCAGATCGTTTCAGCACCGGTTAGGTCCGTCGCAGTGATTAGGACGTTGTTGAACGTGGTGAAAATGTGCAGAATCGCCTTGTGCCCCATCATTCCACCTCCTTGGGAATGGTGTCATCAACCGTGGGCGCGGCTTCAGCGTCCTTCTTGATCTGCTCGACGAACTCCTCAGAGGCACCGTCATCCTCCTGAACAAAGCCCTCTTTGCCCTCCTCCAAGGCAGATAGGCGGCGCTGGTCCATGTCTTCCCTGAAGGAGTGATCTGGATTAGCGTAGGGAGAGTTTGAACTGTATTGCAAAACCCCCTCTTCTTTCTTTAGGATGTGGTAACCAGGCACGGTCATGCGTTGGTTGCCGATGCAAATGTGGCCATGGATAATCAGGTTCCTTGCCGCCCTCATCGAAGGGGCAAGACCTCGGTAGTAGACCACGGACTGCAGCCTTCGAGACAGCATGTGCTCGACGTTGATCTCAAGCACGTCACCTATGTCGGCACCCGATACCAGTAGTCCCTTACTGAATAGGGATTCGAGCAACTGATCCTTCTCCTTGGCATAGTGTCCCTCGGAGGCATCGACCCTGCCAATCAGCTTCATGGCTTGGTTTCGATGTCTACGCAAGGCCGACTTCTCCCTCCAGATCTCCCTCATTCCACCGGTCTTCTTCAGGCCGTACTTCTCCTTGAGCGCGTGCTCCTCGTCAATCCTCGCCTGCTTCCACGGGTGGGTCGGAGTCTGCGTCCGAGATCTCGAGAACTTGGGCTCGCCCACCATTACCACCTCGTCACTTCTTCCTCTGCACACCCAGAGCAGAGCCCTTTCGGCCATTGGATCTGAGTCTCTGGCCGCGGACCTTGTGTCCGCTCCTGTGCCGCATTCCCCGATACGCTTTCATCTCGGCGAGCCGAGAGACGTCGTCGTCTCTGGTCATGCTGACCTCGTTGGCAATGATGTGAGCATCCTCGTTGGCCTCTAGGTCCCTCTGGCGATTCACCAACCACCACGGGACTCTAGTGGCATAATCGTCAATGGTGCTGCGAAGCAGGTCCTGCTCCTCGATAGTAAGATGACCGCCGAGCCTATCCCCATCGATCCCTGACAGTTGGCAGATTAGCATCGAAGTCCTGATTCCGATGCCCTTCACCGAGGTCAGACCGTAGGTTACGGGTTTGAGCCCGTCGATGTCGGTGTCAGCGATTCGCAGGATGTACGAAAAATCGTCTCCAAGTTCTGCTTCATTCACTTTCGCCAATTACGGTTCCCCCGTGTTCACCTGTTATGGTGGCCCTTTGGGCACTGACGCGACCTGCCCTCCGTATTTGAAACGAACGGAGTCAGACGAATGACGTCCAGTGGGCGCCTCAGCCATGTTCCCTACAAACGACATACAGGGTGTGACCCGACTCCCCTCGAACTAATTCCATGTCGATCATGAAAGCCCTGTCACCATCGACCTCCTTCAGAGCCTTGTCCAGCCTCCTCTGCAAAGTTGGGTGCAGGGCGGGATCGAGACTGCATCTCAGAGTGATTTTCCCGATGCCATTCCTAGTCGCTGCAGAGGCAACTAGGTCGATGGTGTGCAACTCAGGTGGCGTTAGCCTGTGTTGTGCTACTTGACCGGTCGCCACCACGAATCCCAGGACGTCCTCGTCTTCCGCTAGTGGATCAGTGTGTATCAGTAGTGGCCTCCTCCCTTCGGTCCTGACCCAAGAAGAGCCAGTGCCCCTTGTTACGGCTCTATTCAACCACGATTCTTGGAGACCGCTTTCGAATAGAGCAGGATCTATAATCGAAATCCACGCACCGAAATCAGGAGGCTTGTCGAACTCTATCGCATGTGATGTCGAGGCAGTTCCCTCGATGCTGGCAATTACCCTCTTCCTGCCGATACGCAAGCAACGGCGAGCGTTCTTTGAGGAGAGCGACCCTAGCCAGACCGACAAGCGGTCGACCCTGCCTCCTCCTTGGCTCAGCCACTCCCACGTCCTGACAGAGCCCGGGAAACTGGTCTCGAGAATACCATCTATCATTGCCCTCTGAACGGAATTCAGTCTGGGGGAGAGGTCCAGCAGTACCGCGGGACCACGAGGTCCGGCCTGTAGGTGCTTGCTCCATGCTCTCATCACCGATTTCAGATTCGGCTGCATCTCTTCGACACTGTGGTTCTGGGCGTCTTGAGGGCGGGCTGGGTCGAGATGTAGCATAGCGATTGGGGGGTGAGCCCTCGTCCCGCCTTCCCGAAGGCTTGCCCAGTAAGCGGAGATCGCAGATTCTGCGGCGGACCCGTCCCCGACGAGAACTCTATCGAGTGAGCGTTGCACGTCGCCTTCGGAGTTGAGATGCATGTTGGCCGCACAGAGTTCAGCGACATTCTCGTCCAACTCTATGCCGAGAGCCGGGCGCCGTAGGGTCTTGGAGTAGGCAATCAGCTGCACCCCTGAGCCCGCAGCCGCGTCCATAATCACACCAGCTGGGAGGGCCAGGGGGTCGATTTGTCCAGCCCGAATCGACGCGACCGACCAAGGTGTTGACAGCCTCCGCATCTCGTCGGTCATGAGAAAGGACGGCTCGCCTTTTCTCGCCGACTTGGGCTTTGCCCGCTTCTTAGCCCTATTGAGGAGCTCCTTGGACGGTGTGAGGGCGGCATGCTCTCCTTCGGTCACGACTCTCCCTCGTGGGCCTCAGTCAAGTCACTTTCGCGGTTCATCCGCTCGACAGAGGCGCTCTATTCACCTTCAACTCGAACTTCAGCCAGGTTTCTTGAAGTTCGTGACCTTCACTATCCCCGTAAGCGATTGGCGGGGGAAGGAGTGTGATGTGTGAGGTTCCAGTATCTACAACTGGAAAGCCGCCACCCCGATCACTATCGATGTCCAGTCCGATGGCCGACCATTCAAAGCCGTCGATATAGGCAGGGTCATTCCCCGCGGTGACCCACAATGTCCCCTCGTCTAGTTGCTCGTCAGTATCGGCATCCCATAGGGTGTAGTGAACCTCGACCCTGTCATTGAAATCCACATGCACGTCGCGCTGCTCCGTGCCCTCGAAGATGTGCACATCAAGTCGGACCTGCGCCTCGAGCACCGAGACGTGAGTCGCTGTGACGCTCACGTCCCGTTCGCTGACTCCTTCATTTAGGCCAACCTCCAATATCACGCTCTCGTTCCCCCCGAGGTCGTTGATGATGAGGTGAGGCTCGCCAGAGGCGGAGAAAACAACCCCTCCACCGCTGATCTCCATAACGAGGTCGAGAGTCTCGTTTCCCCGGTTGTAGACCGCCACGCTCGCGGCATCACTGTTGCCTTGGTGCTCCCAGTCGCAGCGCAACTCTCCGGGATAGAGGAAGTAGCCGTCCTGATCTGCGAGGCTCTCGGGCCAGATCCAGTCGTCTTCTCTTGCAGAGCAGGTGTCGAACAGGAGGTCCACCTCCCAGACCCATCGTCCGTCTGACTCCAAGAGCTCGACGTTGGTCGAGCCGAAGGAGGCCTCTAGGTCATCGAGGAATGCCATGGCAGAAAGTCCGACCCATATGCTCGAGGCAATCAGGACGACGACTGTCCCAACAGACAGGATGAGGGCCGCCCTGGGGATCGCCATTCTGTTCAGACCGAGGGGTATTGGGGGGTGCTCGACCTCGTCAGGAGTGTCTGACATCCAAGACCTGGCCACGTATCCCTTGTTATGCCCGCCCGTCATCAACGTTGGCACGAGTCGTCTGAACGGGGATTTCGTCTCAATCCTTGACCAGTTCTTCCTGGTTTGCCAAACCTAACCACGCCACTATGCCGAGTTCTATGGCTAGTACAATCAGCGAAATCAGGAGGTTCGAGGGCTGTGACAACTCGCTTGAGACGAAGACGATAGCGCAGAGGATGGCCGTGACGAGGTCTGCCAAACCCCAGATTCTGAGCGCCTTTCGCAATTGGAGGATGCCTACGACCCATACGATTGTCGACATCATGATCAGAAGGATTGGCATCAGCGTTTCATCGATGAATCCCATCGCCAAGGCACCTGAGACAATGAACAGGTGCCCATCGACGGCTAAGGTCATTGTCCACGTCCCTGCGTTCAGCGGGACGGTGAGCCCACACAGAACGATTAGCAAGACTCCAAGCACGAGCACGAAGCCGGGTATTGCATTGTAGACGGCCTCATTCCACGAACCCACGGCCAGCACTGCCAGAACCCCACTTGGCAGTGCCAACCCGAGACCCGATGGCCGGGCAAGCCTCCAACTTCTGAATGATGCGCTGAGGGCAGCCAGCAGACCGGCAGGTCCGAACGAGAGCAGGACCACAGCCAGGCAACGAAATCCTATGCCCACTCCCTTTGGACCATCATCTCGACCGAGCAGGCCCTTCCTCTCGTCAATCCAGAAATTGCCCGCCACGCAAAGAAGGAGGAGTATCTCAAGGAGGTACCATGGACCCTTCCATTCCAGAGGGTCGCCTGCGAACGGATTGACGCCCACCAGTGGCATCGGCAAGCTTCCTCCAATCAGTGCCCCAAGGACCCTAGCTGCTAGGAGCGGGAATACTAGCCAGTCAATGGCAATCGGGATCCTATCGAGGAGATTGTCCTGATGGACTAGAGAGATGAGTACGAGCACCAGAATCAGAACCGCAACGGCGGCCATGTCCAGGAGCACCATATTACTGCTCCCAGGGGGGATTACATGCGCTGTGACGAGAGCTGCAACCAACCCACCTATGGTCAGGGCGATTGGCATCTCTATCCCCATGACGTGGGGCAGTTCAAGCTCCAGCCCCCGAATCCTGTTTCTGACAAGCAGAACAATCAGGCCAGAGAAGCTTCCAGCTGCAATCAGGAACAGCGGCCAAGAATTCTGATCGGAGCCGTTCATCGCTGCATACAGAACTGTCGAACCCATTACGATTGCCAGCACGGCAAGGCCAATGATAGGCCGGTGACTCGCGTCTGTCGTCAGCAGTTCCTCCAAATCGTCGGTCCCGGATTTCTCCCGCCTCTTACTGCGCTGTTCCCTTAGTTCAGCAACCTTGGGGTTGAACGTCTGAATCTTCCCTTGCTTGAGGGAAACGACTCTTCCCCCAACGCCTCCACCCATCACAGACCCTAGAATCCCCTCCCGCTTGGCGATGGATCGCAGTTCGGCCCTGATCTCCCCACGAGCAATCAGCCACACCGAGGTGACTGCGAACATGCCAATAGAGGCCATTTCGAGATAGGGCTCGTCGCCCCTCAGGGAGAGTATGATGGTAATGACCAAGAGCATCAGGGTGGAGGTTGCGGGTTTGAGGATCTTCTCCATCTTCTCAGCCCTAGGCAGGTATGCAGCAAGCAAGACAGCCGTGCACAGCACCGCAGCCAGACCGATACCTGGATCCGGAACGGATGCAGTACCCTCGAGCACCAACGACGCCTCGCGACCAGTCATCGCAACTAGTATGGGAAGCGACATCACAATCATGCCAAAGGTGAACCTACCCTCTACGTCTTGGCTAAACAGCAAGGAGGCGATAGATATGCAGAGTATTCCCATCAGAGCCTCGTCCAGCCCGTGCCTCCACTGAACGACAATTACCGCGAAGGCAAGGATTCCCATGATCTGCTCCGGCCGGCTAGGGTGATATCCGAGAATTTTAGCACCGACGTGCAAGCCTCCGAGCAGAGCAAGGACCACTAGGATTGTAATCGCGGTGAAACCGCCGAACTGGGCCATGAAGAGGATAGTGATTACAGGGAGCCAGAGACCAATGCTCCAGAGTTGCAAGGCACCGGAGTCCCTGATTGAGGCAGAAATCTCCGTGATTCCCAGGAACCGGGCGGCTAGGTTCACGCCCCTGTCCCCCATCCTGACGTTCACCACGCAGAGCAGGACCGAGGCTAGGCACAGATAGAGAGCGAGAGGCATTGGGTCCAAGCCTATGATTTCACCCGGGTCTGAGATGTCGTTGGCCAGTAAGACGGTACTGATCGTCTCCTGCACGATCTCCTCCACGAGGATCCAGGTCCAGGGGAGGAGGACCGTAATCCCCGAAAGAGACGGCGAACCCCTATTCAGCGCTAGGATCGCGGTCCCGATGTGTAATGCAGACAACAGAGAGAGGAGTAGCACACCACCGTCTCCTCCCGCCTCTGAGGACTCTGTGGGTACAAGAAGCACGAGCATTATCAGGATGGCAACTGCACCAATCCAAAGGACCCTGTCTGTGACGCTCTTCTGATCCCTCAGAATCACGAATCCCGTGGTGGCCGCACCTAGAATGGTGAAGATTTGGTAGGGAGTCAGGTTGAGGAGCTCGTCGACATTGTCACCTACAAGCAGGATTACGCTTAGGATCGACGCAGAGACGAGCAGGGGCGTTGATACCCGTTCGCGATTAACGCCTCGGACTACTAGGTAAGAGCCACCGAACGCCCCACTGAGGAACGTCACCATTCCCAGTGCATAGCCAAGATCATCCCTATTCGCCGCTACGGCTAGGAGCGCTCCGATCATGCCGAGCGATATCGAAACTCCCCAGAGTCCAGGCTTACCGAGGCCCACGGCCTCGAAACCGCTCGAGAACCAGTTCTCCTTGCGCGCGAACCTCGCTGCCACAGTGGCGTTGAGGGCAGTGACGACCATTAGCAGGAGAAACAGCAGGAGAGGCGAATCCAACGGCACTACTCGCAACTGAGCAATCTCAAAACCAGAGGTAATTGCGTGCATGCCAATCCACAAGTTGGAGGCCGCAATGCCTAGCGAGGCCAGGTTTCCTGACTCTCTATGCAGTGCAAGTCCATGGAGCAACAGAGTCGCTATCAGGATCATGCCCGCCACGCCCTCCTCGCCCAGCACCGAACCCGTCGTCGATCCAATGGCTAGCAGAACCAAAGTCGACTGCGCGGCAATCGCATCGTGATCGTGCCTGTAGGCAGCATAGATGTTGACGCCAACGAGCAGCAAGAGCGCCAAACCGAGCGCGGCATCGCTACCGATAATACCCCAATGCCTCAGCTCTATTGCCAACCCATACAGTACCTTCATTGAGATGATAACCCAAGTGACGCCAAGTAGTAGCATATTCTCCCTAGGGACCCACAACTCACCGAGCACGAATCCCATCGTAGCCAGTAGAATGAGCGTAATCGTCCCTGGAAGTGGGTCGAAGGTTGAGCCAACTTGGATGCTGATCGCGCTGTAGACCACTATCATCGAGACCATCAGCATCCAGTTGACACGCCTCTCACCCTCGATTGACAACTCGGAAACCAGATCTCTGTCGGGCGCTGTATTGACCGAGCCGTCGGTCTGGACCGCTCCCGGAGCATCGCCCCCTCGCTCTACGAACGGATCGAAGACGTCTCCAATCGCTTCGTCCTTCTCCGGGGTCTTCCCGGGTTCTTCACCACGCTCCTTGAAATCTATGTCGCCGATGTTTACTCCAGAGGAACGCCTGAACGCGCGTTCCCGGATGATGCGGTCATCCGGCTCATCATCGGTCATCATCCTTCCAACGAGGCGTGCATGGCATAATCACATCCCCTCCAAGCGTACAGTGGGCCGTCAGACGGCTTGCATCACCCATCGAGCGGTGCCACAACGCTTGAAGGGAAGATGCCGCAGCCCTCAGCGTGGGGGGTTCCAGTTTGCAAGGTTCCTCTCAAGGGTCTGCAGTGCGATTGTCAGCGCACGGATTAAGTCCCAAGGGAGAGGTCCATTGGAACTTGGGCTGGGAGAATCTCCATTCCATTGCTGTTGAAAGAGGCGAGGCGAGGCTCACCGCACACGACGTCCTCCTTGTCACGACCGGCGAGCGCACGGGACGTTCACCGAATGACAGGTTCATCGTCGACGAGCCCGGTCTGGCCGACAAAGTTTGGTGGGGCAAGGTCAACAAATCAACGGATTCCAAGACCTTCGACCACCTCCTCGGTATGGTCAGGACACATCTAGACAGCGCTGACCAACTGTTCGTCAAGGACGCATTCTGCGGGGCCGACCCGAATTACAGAATGCCGGTCAGACTGGTGACGGAGAAGGCTTGGCACGCCGCCTTCATGCACAATATGTTCATCAGGGCAGAGAGTGATGAATTGGAAGCACACGACCCGGAGTTCACCATCCTTCACGCTCCTGATCTCAAAGCAATCCCAAGTCGTGACGGCACCCATTCCGATGCATTCGTAGTCTTGGCTTTGGACAGGGGGCTGGTCATCGTCGGAGGGACGCATTACGCTGGTGAAATCAAGAAGGCCATCTTCACCATCATGAACCACATTCTGCCTCTCAAGGGCCTCTTGCCAATGCACTGCTCCGCAAACACGGACGATGAGAACTCAGCCTTGTTCTTCGGACTCTCTGGAACCGGCAAGACGACATTGTCCGCCGATCCCAGAAGGGCACTGGTCGGTGACGATGAGCATGGTTGGTCCGACGATGGCGTTTTCAACTTCGAGGGCGGGTGCTACGCCAAACTGATCGACCTGTCCGAGGAGGACGAACCAGCCATCTATGCTACCACGCATATCCCAGGCTCGATTCTGGAGAACGTCGTGCTTAACGCAGATGGTACACCAGACTTCGCGAACGCCTCGCTCACACAGAATACCAGGGGTTCCTACCCCATTGAATTCATCGAGAACAGGACGCCGGATTCGATGGCAGGCCATCCGAAGGACGTCGTTTTCCTTACCTGTGACGCCTTTGGGGTCCTGCCTCCCTTATCACGCCTGACTCCTGAACAGGCTGCATACCACTTCATCTCAGGATACACCGCCAAGGTAGCTGGTACCGAGGTCGGCATCAACGAGCCGCAAGCTACGTTCTCCACTTGCTTCGGTGCCCCCTTCATGCCACGGCATCCGGGCGTCTACGCCGATCTGCTTTCTACCAAGATCAAGAGGCACGACGCCAAGTGCTGGTTGATTAACACTGGTTGGGTTGCTGGTGGCTATGGTAACAGCAGCCGTATCAAGATCAAGTGGACGAGAGCGCTATTGAACGCGGCCCTGAACGGTGACCTTGACGACGTCGTTTTCGTTCAAGACGAGCGCTTTGGATTCTCCGTCCCCTCCACTTGCGAGGGCGTGCCCGATAGGATTCTACGTCCTCGTGAGACTTGGCATGACAAGGGGAAGTTCGACAACGTCGCGAACCTCCTCGCTCAGATGTTCTTCGAGAACTTCGAGCAGTACGCCTCAGGCTGCAGCGACGAGGTACTGGGAGCCGGCCCGAAGCCCCTAGTCGATTAGCCTCTGTCTGGAGGCGCGTTGCGCGTCCACAGCGCAAATAGCGGCCATGTGAACGACATCTCGCGCGCTGTCGCGCCTCTGCAGGACGTGAGCGGGCTTAGACAGCCCCTCAAGGATGGGACCGGTCATCTCGGCACCGGCAACGCGTTGCAGCAGTTTGTAGGCGATGTTCGCAGAGGCGAGGTTAGGGCAGATTAGCACGTTCGCAGGCCCTTTGAAGGACATGAACGGGTAGTCCTCTTGGATTTCGGAAACCAGGGCGGTGTCCGCTTGCATCGGGCCGTCAACCACGAGTTCGGGTTCCATCTCCCTCACGATTTCAATCGCCTCCTCAATCCGATCGGTCCGCAACTCGTCAGAGGTACCGAAATTGGAGAACGAAAGCATCGCGACCTTGGGCTTGACGCCGAACCTCCTTGCTACCTTGGCGGTTTGGATGGCAATCTCAGCTAACGTCCTCGCGTCCGGGTAGATGTTTATGGTCGCATCCCCAATGAACATCAGTTGCCCGTTCACGGTCATCATGTACATCCCTACGATTCTATGGGAACCGGGGTCGGGACCGATGACCTGCAGACATGGCTTCACAATGTCGGGATAATCGTGCGAGACTCCTCCTAGGTAACCGTCGGCATCGCGCATTCGTACCATCATCGGTGCGAAGTAGGTCGAGGACTTGAGGAGGCGAACCGCATCATCACGCGTCAGCCCCCGACGACCTCGCAGCTCGTGCAACTCATCGGCATACTCACCGCGCCTTCTGGAATCATACCTGACATCGATGGTTTGGCATTCGAACTCGAGACCAAGCTCTTCCTTGACCGCGCCAATCCTCTCGATCTGACCGAGCAGTATCGGCTCGCAAATACCCTCAATAATGCACTGAGAGGCTGCCTTGATGATGGTAGGGTCCTCTCCTTCACAGAAGACGATCCTCTTGACATCGCGCTTGGCCTGGTTGATGACCCCCCTCATGATCGAACGAGTCAGACCGAGCCTCGACTCGAGCTCTTCCCTGTAGGAATCAGCATCGAACTCATCTGGAGAGAGGTGGGAAACCCCTTCGTTCACGGCGGCCTCGGCGACCGCGCTGGCTTCCCAAATCAGGATCCTCGCGTCGAAGGGCTTCGGGATGAGGTAATTGGGCCCGAACTGCATCTGTTCACTACCATAGGCTGAGAGCACGTCATCTGGGACGGGCTCCTTTGCAAGGTGTGCCAATGCCTTCGTAGCTGCCATCTTCATGCCCTCGGTGATTTCTGTGGCCCTTACGTCCAAGGCACCCCTGAAGATGTAAGGGAACCCTAGGACATTGTTGATTTGGTTGGGATAGTCAGATCGGCCAGTTGCGACGACCGCATCCTCGCGAACGCTGAGAACCTCTTCAGGCGTGATTTCTGGATCGGGGTTCGCTAGTGCGAAGATCAGCGGTCTATCCGCCATCTTCTCGACCATTTCTGGAGTCAACAGGCCTCCCTTGGAAAGTCCTAGGAAGATGTCAGCACCCTCTATTACTGAGGCGATGTCCCCATCTTCGATTTCCCTGGCGAACTCGGCCTTGTACTCGTTCAAATCGCCATTATCCCGGCGCCTGGTGGTGATAATGCCCTTAGAGTCAACCATGATCAAGTTCTGCGAATCCACCCCTAGCCTGACGTAATGCCTAGCGCACGAGATGGCCGATGCACCAGCTCCGAGAATCACGACCTTGACTTCGCCAACGCTCTTCTCCACGATCTCGAGGCCGTTGAGAAGTGCGGCCCCTGAGATTATCGCGGTACCGTGCTGGTCGTCGTGCATCACAGGGATGTCAAGCTCCTGTACTAGGCGGCGTTCGATCTCGAAGCACTCAGGCGCCTTGATGTCCTCAAGGTTGATGCCACCGAAGGTGGGAGCAATCGCCTTGACAGCCTCGACGAATTGATCGACGTCGACGCGATCCACCTCTATGTCGAAGACGTCGATATCCGCGAACGCCTTGAATAGCAGCCCCTTTCCCTCCATTACGGGCTTGCCGGCCAAAGCGCCGATGTCCCCAAGACCTAGGACAGCCGTTCCATTGCTGACAACGGCCACTAGATTGCCCTTGGAGGTGTATTTGTAGGCGTCGTCCGGGTTTGCTCGAATCTCCTCGCACGGGTAGGCTACGCCGGGGGAGTAGGCTAGGGAAAGCTCGCGTTGCGTACCGTGGGGTTTGGTGGGCACTACGGTGATCTTTCCTGCTGGCGCAGATGAATGGTAGTCAAGCGCGTCGTTACGCAGTTGCTCGTCGTCCAGAGGACACATCTCGGATGCTCCCGGCAGGACCACCTCCTATGATGCTATCCTATCGTTTCTAGGGCCATTATCGGCCCCTCGTACCCCGGAAATGAGGTTCCTTCCTCGTTTACTCACACCTGTGGCGTAGGAGGTTCTACCGTGGTGAACGGCTACCTCAAACCTCATCATTTGCGTTAGATTGTGAGTTTTTTCACTGTTTTTCACACAATCGGGACGGTTATTGATATGGCATTGCAATCCAATAGGTCTTCATGGTTACAAACATGAACTTGTTTCCGACCTGCCAAGGTGAAGACCAAAGCTGTCCTTGGTGCGGTCCGATTCTGAAATGGTAGTATCACAAGCATGGACGGGATGGTGAGCAGCACGCAGACGTTTACCCATACCTTTCATAAATTGCACAATGAGGGGTCCGTCTCGTGTCTATGCACTTAGGTTCGTCGAGCGGTAGGCGGCGCGGTCACGCGATGACCCTCGTTTTCCTGATGATCCTGCTTCCTTGGTGCTCCATGGCTACCTCCGGAACAGAGTTCTATGGAAGCTTCGATGACACCTCCCAACAGAGGTCAGCGACCTCGAGGTCCTGGGGCGTCAATGGAACCAATGACACCGGCTGGATCGACTTGGCAGCAGGTGGCGCGGACCCAGCCAATGGAACCCCGGCCTATGGGGACTTGATGCTCGAATTAGCTCCGGGGGCTGTCATCAACAACCTGACCTTCGAGATCGCCGTAAATGGGAGTGACGGATATTGGGCCAATCAGCCGCAATTGACCCTGATGAACACCCAGACCGAGATTCTCGACTGGGGCGGAATGGGTGATCTGGGTCGTCAGAATGATTTCCTCGACCACCCCCCCACCCTGATCGATGGCGTGCTCGACACCTCGCTCAAGCCGAACTCGATTAGTGACGCGTCTTGGCAGCTGCCTACTGGCATAGAGATCACAGACCTTGTCATCGAGGCACTGAGACCGGTCGATCCCAAGCTCTCGCTGACCCCTCTTACGGTGACTATACACGATAGCGCCTTCAATCCGTTTGATGGAAGGCTGTACCTATTAGTCGACGACGACTTGCTGCATCTCGATAATAACGCGAACAAACGAATCATCGACATCCAGCCGCACGTTGCCGGTCGCAGCCTAGTAGTCGATGGCAGTCGCAATGTGCTCTACATGGGAACCGCGGACGGACAAGTCTCCGCCATGCGCCTTTCTGACTCGACTACCATCGAAGAGATTCCCTCTGATGTCAATCACACTCACTCGGACCCGATACTGGCTATGGCGGTTGACATCCACGGTGTCTTATGGGCGGCGACTGAGTGCGGCTTGCACTACCTAATGCCGAGCCAGGGATCCCTATGGAATTCCGAGGGCTTCTGCCTAGGAGAAGAAATCGAGAGGCCTGTCGACATGCTGGTCGAAGGTCGTGAGCTCTTCGTCGCCACCGAGAGCCACGGTATTCACGCCATCGAATACAACATCTCGGCTTCAGGCTCTGCGAACCCAATCACTATCGATAGGAACACCGTGTGGGACACTAGCGATTTCCTCTCTGGCGACTCGATCGCTGACTTGGCAATCGCTAACGACATCTTGTACATCGCCACTTCGGACTCTGGGATCGATCGCCTCGACATCTCTTCCTCCTCATGGCTTGGTTCTTGGACCTCGAGCAACTGGCTCGCGTCTGACACCGTCGTCGGCTTGGCTGTGACTCCAGGATGGCTTCACATCCTCGGTGACGAGCAAGTTCAGGCATACGACACGGACGTCTTGCTGTTTCGCTCAGAGGCTCCCCTCTCCGACTTCGCGCTCGCCGGCTCGGGAGCCTCGATCAGCGCTTGGCCCGGAGACCTAGAGAGGGCCCCTGGCTCATCGATGGTGCTCATCGGAGATTCTTCTGGCACGCTTGGGAGATTGCTCGGGGAGAACCCCGACGGTACCATGGTAGTCGTCAGCAGCCCCTCGATCGATGACGCCGAAGTCACCGCCATCATCGACGACGGCGAGCAGGGGGAGTTCTGGATAGCCTCGGGCAGCAGCATCAACATCATGGACAAGAGGGAAGGCGTTTGGAAGCCCCCAATCGACCTCAACGACCATGTCTCTGACCCCGGGTCCATCACCGAGATCACGCAGGACGACGATGGCTGGGTGTGGGTAGGCACCACGGGTACCGGAGCCCTGAGATTCAGCAACGTCGATGGGTCGTTCTTCGGCTACATCCAGGGTCTCAGTTCGTACCATGTCACTAGCATGGACTTCGACGCTAACAACGAAATCCTCGTCATTGGCCACCACGGGTCGGGAGTCTCCCTCTATTCCACAAGCACAGAGGCGGTCATTGAGATCTTCACGACCTCGAACGGCTTGGATTCCGACTCGATCAGGGATGTAGCGACGAGGTACGGTGTGGCGTACATTGCCACGCAAGAGGAAGGCGTGATGCGAATAGACCTGAGCGGTCCTACGATTATCGGCTCATGGCAGTCCCTAGGAGCCGACAACCTCGAACAGACTCCGGTGGCTGTCGATGGCGACACGATCTACGTCGGGCTTCCCGGGTTTGGAATCCTCATCATTGACAGGCTGACGAGGGACATCATCGACCTCTGGACCCCGGACGAGCAGAACGGTATCCCCGATGCTGATGTCAACACCATAGCCATTGACTACTACGGTGGCCTGCTCGTGGGCTCGGAGGTCCAGAACACCGGGGCGAGCAGCAACGGTGGTATCGCGCGATGGGACGGCTCAAGCTGGGAGCTCCTGCCGACCAGCATCCCCGGTTGGGGTAACGACCCCTTCGAGTTCTATGACATCACGAGCGATGCCGGCGGCATCTACGCTGGAACGAACAGAGGAGCATGCATGTGGAACTGGGCTACCGACACACAGGCGTCGATAACTCTGGAAGAGTGCTGGAGCACCGGCGGCGGTGGCGGCGGTGGCGGCGGTGGCGGCTCGGGCATGCCCTCCCGATGGGTCATTTCCGTGGACGTCATCGGAACCGACCGGCTGTATGCCGGAACAACCGAGGGCGCGGCTGTGATCAACACAGCGAACGGCACCGTAATCGATGTTTGGACGGCTGGTGACGACACCGAGAGAGCCAGGGTCGTGAAGTTCGGTGACATAGTCTACCTAGGCTTCGAGAACATCGGCATCGCCCGCTACAACCTCACTTCTCGCGAGTGGCTGCCTGCTTGGGACGGCTCGCTGGGCATCATCGGCGATGACGACGTCACCACCCTAATCGAAGGGCGTGAGGAGGGTACCATCTGGGCTGGCGGCGATTCCGGCCTGACGCTTATTGACGTGGTCAACGAGGCGGTCCTAATTCAGTGGAACCGGGGCTCGAACCAGAACGGGCCGACGCTGCCGGACTATCCGCCTGCGGAGACAGTCATCATAGACCACATCATGTACTACTCTCCACAGCGGGCCGGTTCCTGGAGTTCGAGGGACGAGGTTCACAGGATCAATCTGGACAACAACACAAGCCTCTCCACTATCGACGCGGGTAATCGTCTGGGGTACAACGGGGTCATCCATGGTGTCGAGCATATCGGCGACGAACTATGGATCGGAGTTCGAGGGACCTCTGGCTGGGGCGGCGGCGGGGATGTTGGAACGATTCTGAGGTGGAATACGTCCTCCGATTCCTGGAAACCTGATCTGGAGACCATCGGCGAAGTCGGGCGCGTCAACGCGCGCTACCTCGGTGACTGCTTCCCTCTCACGGACACCTGCGAGCTATGGGTGGCCTACGGCGACAACATCCTCCGAAGGTTCTCTGCGGGCAACATGACGCTGTTGAACCAGTGGAACGACGTCGATGGAAGGATCAGGGGGATGGTCGAGTACGATGACGAGTACCTTTTCGCTAGCATGAACGGCATTCTCAGGTGGAACCCTGTCAACGAGTCCTGGCTGTCGTCATGGCTTCCTGGGGATGGCCTTCCCGAGGAGTCAGAGCTCGACTTCTACTCGATGTCCGTCGTCGGCGACGATCTCTGGGCCAGTTCGGGCAACCTCAACGACGGACTGGTAATGAGACTCTCAGGAAACAACAGCAATTGGTCGACATGGGAAGTCGACACAGACGACATTCCCGATGGATACGGCGCAGACATCCTGCTATGCAATGACATCGTCCACATTGCCATTGGATTCGATACTTGGCAATGGTGGCTCGATGGTGGCGGAATCGCTAGGTTCGACCTCGCAGACAATGACGGAGACGGCACCAGCAACGAGTGGATCACCCCCCTCATTGAGGATAACTCGAATATTGGTGACAGGGACACGAGGGCGCTCGCTTGCGACGAGACCAATGACATCCTGTACATCGGATTCGACACAGAGGACCAAGGCATAGACCGCTTCAACTACAACTCCAACAACTTCATCGGCGCTCTGACACCCGACAGGGGCGTCTCGGGAGCCAAAGTCTTCCCGGGTGGGATGCTGCACGACGACAACGTTCTCCTAGTCGCACATTATGACGGCCAAGGGGGTATCACCCGCATCATCACCTCGGGAACCACTGCCTCGACAGGCCAGGTTCTTGGATCTGGGATGGACGCCTGCTCCATCGCCCGTGCTCCCACCGAGGGTTCGAGGGCCTATGCAATCGGCAGGTCCGGTGACACCTCAGGCATCAACAGGGTCGATAGGCTCGACAGCACCGGCCTGATTGAGGGCGGATTCGACGCGTTGGTCGGCCTCCCCTCTGGGGTAGTCCACGAGATGATTGCCAACGAGACCCACGTATGGGTGACAGTGGGATCAGGCCCCAACTCCTTCCTCGGGTCAACTATCCTTCAAGGCGAACTGCTTGAGAATGGCTCAGTCAACTGGCAGTACGGCTATGACACCCAGTACGAGTCAATCAACGAGATTCTCCTTGGGGATGGCGAGATCTGGCTCTCGACGTTGGGAGGCGGTCTTTGGTCAGTCAACCTGAGCCAGCGGACCTTCCAATCCACTCCCGTGCCGCTCCACAACCAGATGGACGGATTGCTGATGGATGGGGACCAGATGCACGTGGGGCTGATGGGTTTCGATGGGAGCTCGGCCGGCTTCCAGACCTTCAACCTCGATAGCAGATCATGGGGCCACGGCAGCCTGCTAGCAGGACTCCCGAGCAACATCGTCACTGACTTCGTCGAATACGACGATCACATCTTGGTGGCTACTCATGGCGGGATCGGTCTTTGGAACACCTCTAGGTCTGACTGGGACGACCCCATCACCACCGTAGATGGACTGCCCTCGCCGACCATCAACCACCTCTTCGTCCCACCATCACCCTTGATGGACAATGGCACGGTGCTCACCGGGGGCCCTGCAGGGATTAACGTGCTCGACCATAACCTGTCACTGGTCGGGACCATCGGCAGAGCGGACGGCTTGGTAGGCAATGCCGTCGCGGGGATCGTCTACGCAGAGGCCGTGACCAGGCAGGTCAACGACACGTCAACCGGCACCTCCGTGGCTCTCCACCACGACGCCGCTCTGTTCATCTCGCACAACGGCCAAGGCCCTACTCGTCCCGGAGTCGCGGCTTGGGATCTGGCGACCGACAGGGCGAACGGGACCTACAACATCGACATGATCCCGAGCAACGACGTTCGCGCGGTGGCCGCCGATGACTGGGGCGTGCACATAGCCACTGACAGAGAGCCCCTAGTGCACTGGAACGGTACCTCGATGATGATGGAGTCGGGAGCGGGGGCACGGGAACTGCAGGCTTGGCCCATCATCGACCTCGCCACAGATGGAACGCACTTGGCCGCAATCTCGCCCAGCCGAATCAACGTGGTCAAGGTCGGTGGCAATCATGGGATCATTGCCGTTGGGGAGCTGGCTGGCGCTATCGGCGGCGACGCCGCGAATGGCAGGCTAGCGGCTCTCGGGAGTGATGGCCTGCACGTCTACCAACCCATGGAGACTCTCAATGAAATGCCCAGGGTCTTCCAGAGGAGGGCCCAGCCCCTGACTGCTGTCTTCGTTGACAGGTCCATTGACATCACGGACACGACTCACCCTGGAATGGCCACGGTCCTGGCTTCGCCCGACTCCCCAATGCTCATCCCGCTTCATGGGAACCAGGGCAACTCCTCTGATATCCTGCTCTACCCAGGTGCCCTGACCCTAACAGCACCCCAGAGAGGCGCATGGGTGTGGGCAAGCTCGACTTTGCTGAACTACACTGGGACATGGGACTTGGCGGCCTACGACTCTGGCATAGAGAATGCGTTCCAGACCGCCATCTTCAACACGCCACCCGGTTCCATGTCCTCGATAATTCACCTGCAGCTCCAGTCTCCCTCCGACGGACGCATCAAGGTCCGACTCACATACGACTGGGAGAGGCTGGAGGCACCGACCATGATTACCGACCTCATTGACAGGCCGAACGACGGGGGGGGCGTTCTGCAGGCCTCCTGGCTGCCGGCGCAGGACTCGGCTTGGACGGCCTACAGGGTCTACGTGTGGGATTCGACCGATGACCCCAATTGGTCCCCGACCAAGGACGACTTGGATGACTTGCCCGCCTACCAACGAGTACCTTACTGGTCCCAGACCACAGCGGTGTTCACCACCGGGAACAGTAACGGCAGCCAAGTAGCGCTCTCCGAGGACCGCCAGTATCGAGCGACAATCACCATCGAGTACCCTGACGGATCCCTCGGCGATCCCGTCACTTGGCCTGGCAATGCCACTCCAACAGACGAGATTCCCTCGCCACCCGAGTGGCTAATCGTCGAACCCGTCTCCGGCGGTAACCCCGGGAGCCTTTCAGTAGAGTGGTCGGCGTGCCGGGAACTCGACCCCTCGCTGACGAGGATTTGGGCCGTCCAGCAGGAGATTACCAACGCTATCGCCCTATCCGATCCGATGGATTTCGCCTTCGCTGCGGGCAACACTACGGTGTTGGACCTCGAAGGCAACACGCCATACTGGTTCGCCGTCGTTTGCGTTGACCAAGCAGGACAGTCCGATCCCGTGAATGCCACTGTCGTTGGACCAGTGGTGACTGCGGGAGGCCTGAACGATGGCATCGCTCCCGCCCCGATCACAGACACCACTGTAAGCGACGTACCCGAAGACGAAGGAGGGAGGATTCTAGTCACCTGGACCCCCAACGACGAGGAGGACTGCACCTACCACGTGATCTACGTGCTCCCGGCTTCCGGTTGGACCGCGCCGACCACAGTCGACGGCTGGCCCGTCGCTGCCTACGTGCCGGACTGCACGACCGACGAGCTAATCATAGACTCGATCGGCAACGCCTCTCTTGAGAATGGCATCGTCTACTGGATAGGGGTCGTCGCCGTCGATGACTGGGGCAACCAGGACGTCGATGACGTGCTCGTGGTGGAGACGACCCCGTATTCCGAGCTCGATTCGCTGGAGTGGGTCTCTCCGGACCTAGTCACCGGGCTGCTCGCTTGGGACCACCCCTCTGATGACGGAACTGCAATCGACGTGAGGTGGGATCGGTCGATTGCCGCAGACTTCAGCCATTACACGGTCTGGGTTTCGGATTATCCCCTCGACGACCTCACGCTCATCTCCTCGATTTGCGAGGGGTCCGGGCAGTGTGGACTCACCACAATCGACCAGAGGCAGATAGGAAACTCCCCCCAGCTCGAGGTGACGATCAATAGGGCGTTGTACGGCACCGAGGCCGACAGCCTGGTCCCGGCAGAGATAGTACCCCTAGTGCCGCTCTACGTCACGGTGACCGTCCACGACATCGCCGGCAACGTCCAGCTCACCGACTTGGGCGACAACATGGTCCTCGTCACCCCCTTCGACAACCGCGGTGACCTCTCCCCGCCAGACAGGATCCCCGCCCCGACCCTCGAAGACAGGTCACCCGATTCCGGGGACGGCGTATTCGTCGACTTCGCTTACAGCACCGCCTCAGACATCGGGGAGTACTGGATCTACGCCGTCGCCGGCAACCCGTTCGATAGCGTCGACAACCTCGAGCCCACCCTAGTGGCCGACCGCAGCGTCCGAACCCCCGTCTTGATCGAGAGTTTGTCGGGCGGAGGGAGCATCGCTCCCGACATCCCGATGTGGGTCGCCGTAGTGGCTGTAGACAGTTCCGGCAACGCATGGTACGACAAGCTCGCCACCACGATGATCAGCCCCGTGGACGAGATTGCCCTCGATCCCGGCATTCATCTGCCTGAGGTCTCCGAGGTCATGGTCTACTGGGATCCCTCGGGATCGCACATCGAGATACTGTGGGGCGCCTCCGACGACCCACAGGTCATCTCCTACACGGTGTACGCCAGCACGACGGAGTTCTCAGACACCAGGGAGGCCATGCTGGTCTCCTCGGGCATCACGGTCTCGAACGCAACCTTCGACGCCCTCGGTCCCACTCCGATAAGCCCCTCCAGCACCTACTGGATCGCCGTGGTCGCCTCGGACGGCGAGGTACACAGGCTCGGAGTGGAACCCATCCAGATCAAGCCACTGATCGAGTACTCCCTCGAGGGTGGCGGCTCGGACCGGGTTCCGGTTGGCGAGTCGTGGTTCGATCAACTCATGGAGGGCGACCTGAACATGTTCATCGCCTTCATCTCCGCGCTGATGATAATACTTGGTGCGATGCTCATCATCAAGCCGAAGGCGAGGTCTGCGCCCGAGCCCTGGGAGCTCGGGACCCTCGAAGTGGAGATGGAGGAGGAAATGGAGCGCGAAGCGGCCGGTCTCGGTGAGGAAGAGGAGTACACCTCCCCCATCTCGATGCTAGACGTCCCCGAGCCGGGGCCATCGGGGGCACCAGAGTCCCCAATCTCGGAAGAGCCCGAGCTCCCCGAGGATCAATCCTCGCAAGTCCCCGATGCAGTGGCCGGAGAGCTGATGGACTCTGAGCCGGAGGAAGTCGAACTCGACGACCTCAACGAGATGGCCGACGAGTTGGACACGGACGATTCCGAGGAAGAGGAGCTCGACACGTCGTTCATCGACGATGCAATCGATGACCGATAGGAATCGAAGCCCAATCCCTGACGCCCAGCAACTCGCCGGACCGTAGCCTTGAAGGAGCAGCCACAGGTGGTCAGATCGAAGCGTATGCCAGCCTGTAGGATGTGCAAGCAGAACTACCCGCAGAGCCAATTCATCAGCGGCAACGGGCCGCGCTACCTCGTCTGCGCCCGCTGTGGCATCGAGCATGGCCTAGCCGATCCCGAGGAGGTTCCGCAATACTATTCGGACGAAGTCCTCAACGCGCGCTTCGCCCTGTTCACGCTCCGACACCTCCCTTGGTTCGCGGTCCTCGTCGGGTGGCTCCTGTACCTGTCCCTCGGCCGCGGAATCGAGCTTTGGTCGGGCATCTTCTTCGTCGTCCTGATCCTAGGCACGCTGGTCGCCCCCGTCCTCCACTTCCTGCGGAGCGCGAGATTCAACGCCGAGCTATCCCGATTGACGCCTTGAGTCACCCACGGGAATGCTTGAAATACGGCCTATTGCTCTCCGGAGTCAGAGGGAACAGTGGGTTCCCTGTGAAAGCCCGTGAGATTGGATGGACAAAAGAGGAGGAGCCAGGACAAGTAAGGACGAGTTCGGAAACGGCCGGAATGACGCTCAGTGCAGCGTTGTGACAGCCGACGAACCGTTGCGCAGGCTCGCTCCCAGCAACCATCCAGACCTCCCGAATCGAGGACTTCGCGCACCAATCAGCGCGAGCCACGCCCGGACAGAGGGAACAGCGGGTTCCCTATACTTAATTTGGAAGTGAAAACGAAAATGCAGATAAATAGAACGAAGAATACGAGTGTGCTGATAGCGCTTCTCCTCGTGCTTATGGCAGGATCCACCGGCGTTAGCGCCGATGGTTCCGATCCCCTCGACCCGTCTGACGGCGGGGCCGACTGGGACGGAGATGGCCTCACCAATGCCGAGGAGCAAGACGCTGGAACAGACATGAACAACCCTGACACTGACAACGACGGCATGCCAGACGGATGGGAGGTCAACTACGGCCTCAATCCCAATTCGGCTAGCGATGCCAGCGGCGACCCCGACGGCGACGGCCTGACCAATGCGGAGGAGTACGAGACTGGAACCAACCCCAACTCGGCTGACACCGATGGAGACGGCACCGACGACGCGGACGACCCGTTCCCGAACGACCCCAATGACGGGGCCGCCTCGGACTCCGACGGCGACGGCATCCCAGATGCCTACGACCCGGACTACGAGGGCAACGGAGACGGCTCCGGCGACGGAGGCACCGAAGGCGGTGGCGAAGGCGAGGACGGCGAAGGCGAGGGCCAAGGACAGGGCCAAGGACAGGGCCAAGGACAGGGCCAAGGACAGGGCCAAGGACAGGGCCAAGGACAGGGCCAAGG
>UINC01001285.1_pt1 | contig 24369 bp, 22 predicted proteins | sample 5385821 | NCBI WGS metagenome assembly UINC01 (sample SAMEA4666929, study PRJEB26691) | marine metagenome | isolation source: Pacific Ocean | place: Pacific Ocean | collected 2011-10-13 | reverse complement strand
TCTTTCAGCCAAACTTCTGGTCTTTTCCCTAACCAATGTAACACTCCAAATGAAGTAATACAATCAAATTCATCATTTGATAATGTTTTCCATAATTTAATATCTTCTAGATTTCCAATAATATCTACATTTGGAAATTCTCGATTATCAATTCCTACTATATTTTCAGTCATTAAATCTTTTTTATAAGGCATGTCGCCACACCCCATATCCAAATGTTTTCCAGAGGGCATCACAAATCTTCCACCCTCCCATGTTATAACTCCATTACATATTAAAGTATCTTCCAATACCAGATGGCTTGAATTCAAATCCTTCATATACCTTCTTTTTTATATAATTTCCATAATATTCTGGCCAGTTTTTATTAATCTTTTTTCTAAAAGCTTTTCGATGTTTATCAATTTCTTGCCAGTAAGGAGAATCTACTCTATTTGATAATCCATAAAAACTTTCAATAAAAAGAACATGTTGGTCAACCATCCGTCTATAATTTTTATTATAATGTTCAACAAAATACTTATCAATTGTAAATTGAAATGATTTTAACATCTCTTTAAATAACCAACAAGAATATACAACTAATAATAATGTTGTAGCTTCTAATGGTTCTATGAATACTGATGATGTTCCAATTTTTAAGCTTTGTGAGGTACATGCATCAGTATTATATCTCGTGACAAAAGGAACTGTCAAAGTCTTCTTTAATCCATAAGTTTTTAATAACTGTTCTTTAATCTCTTCTTCAGTATTATATCTAGAACAAAAAACTCTACCAACTCCTACTTTATTTTGTAATGGAATTTCCCAAGCCCATCCATTATCTTTTGCGATAGTTCTTGTATAATATCTTTCTTTAGTATCACCAAAATGATCAACATGTCCAGCAATTGCTGTATCATTAATAATTAATGGAGAAATGTTTCCTCCCTCTAATCCTTTAAATCCTCTACAATCTATAACAAATTCAGAAGTATCATCAAAATCAAAATGCTTATCAATCAATTTGATTCCCATTTCTTCACATTTTTCGATTAATATGGGTTGCAATAGAACTGATTGCATTTGCCAGGCATGTCTTGAAGAACATGATGGTAATTTAGTAGATGTTGCTGAAAATACTTCTCTTTCACATTCTTCTATATTATCAAATCTATCATCACACAGTGGAAATGTCATTGAACTATCTTTGGAAGCCCAACCATCATGTTTAATATAAAATTTATAAGTTGCGTTTGTTTTGTCCATCCAAGATTCGTCTTCAAAAACTTTTTCAAAAAAGAATCTCATATATGGTTGCATGCTTTCACCAACAACCAGAGGTTTTATCTTGGAGTCATAATAAATCTCAATCTCCATGTCTGGAACCATTTTTTTAAAATAAGTAGCAAATATCAAACCGGCAGTTCCAGAACCAACAATTCTTAATTTATCAATAGCTTTCGGTATTTCCATATGCAAATTGGTGTCTTCCGGATTTTGGTTTAAATATAATTCCTGTCAAGAAATACTTTTCATACCATGTTCCATCATCATTTTTTTCAAATTTTGTACCACGACAATCCGTACTACTATGTAAATTACTACAAGGGAAAAATTGAATTTCCCCAGGATTCCATTCTGCTATTGTATGAATATTTAATCCATACATTTGTTGTACAGGAATATTCATTAGATTCATTTTCTTCATATATTCTTCTCTAAAAACTTCCGTAGTTGGTAAGTCAAGCCGCACTTCTTTTCCTGTTTTCATATCCTTTAAATGTTTTTGTTCAAAGCCCTGCCACTTATTATCTTTTCCAACTTTCCTAAAACTAGTTTTATCTACTCTAACATTAAAATCATCATCATCCATGCATTTATCATAATAAGTGGTTGGTGATCCAGGTGTCAACGGTATTGAAAATCGAGTATATACTTCATGATGTTCTCCATAATTATTATCACTATCAGTATGCACTTGATGACTCAATGGTTGTAATTTTTTCATTGAACAATGTACTTGTGAATCAAGTGGAATATCAACTTCTTTATACAATTTTTTAAACCAATACCTTAAATCATTATTAAATTTTGGAAGATTTAATTGCCATTTAAATGTTTTCCCACCAGTATTTTCTGCTTTCAGTTCATCAATATGTCGATATTTTCCCTGCATCACACCATCAACTTTAATTGCTGGATGTGTAGTTATATCCTTAGAATCAGTTACTATATATCTATCGAACATATCTGATAGTTTTAATGTGGTCGGCGTTTCCATTATTATAATATCATTAATAGGCATAATTATATCTCTCTTCTAACATTTTTAAAAAATCTAACCCCCTAACTTGTTTCAATAGTTCACAATAATTTGGAAATTGATTTAACATTTTTACGTTAAATACCTTTGTATCACTAAATGAATTCTTTATTTTAATATAATCTTTGTGAGATAACATAGATTCCACTTCACTCAATATTTGTTCTTTTACTACTTCAGGTAACATACATGGATGAGTAAATCCTTTTGCTCCAAAATACTCTGGCTCTTCCCATTCATTAAGATCTTCTCTTGAATCTCTGACTATTTTTCTATCTTTCACATCTATTAGAGGCTCATTATCTGCTATATTAATATAATATTCAAAATCATGTTTTTTACAAAAATCTAAAAATTCCTTCAAACCTATACCACTAAAAGAAGTTAAAGTAAAATATAAATCGCATTTAAATTTAAATCTAAATCTTTTATCAAACTCTTTCATATAGAGAATGTTCTTCTTTACTTTCTCCCAATTAGCGGGGAACCTTTGAAATTCGAATACATCTCCAATACCATCAATACTAAAATTAATCATAGCCTTCTTAAATTTTTTAAGGCCATCCATTATTGGTTTATTAAGAATAGTGCCATTAGTATTACATCTAAATATAACATTTCTTAATTTTTTATATGGTATTTCTGAAATAATTTTCCAAAATTCTTTAGACAAGAAAGGTTCACCACCATAAATCTCAACAGTCTTTTCCGCGAATGATCTTGTCTCTATAAAATCTTTAATAGTTCTTTTCAGCACCTCAGTTGATAATTTAGATGCGGATTCTTTCACAAGATTTTTTCTCATACCCTTTAATTTATCAACATCCTCATTCCATTTTGTGGAATATTTTGGACTACACATTATACATTTTAAATTACAAATATTTGATAAATTAAGCTGTAGAAAAGTTGGAAAAGCTAAAGGTGTTTTGTAATATTTTCCTTGTCGTACAAGTTCATCTAAGCGTTTTGAATCATTAAATAATTCTTCCCTTTGATAACATAATTGACAATCATCATAGTACTTATCATCTAACATGTTTTTTCTGATATCTTTCATTTTATCAGAATGCCAAAAATGTTTTAAATCACCATCCATAGTATAACGATGACCACTATTACAACACAATTTTGCATGTTCATTACTATTTAACTCTACACTAAAAAATGGAATAGGACAATAACGCTTAAATTTATTCATGAATTCTTTTATATAAAATTATTCTTAATGCCCATTTACCACCAGGAATGAGTTCATCATAGCCCTTAGTCATATGCATTTGATATGGATTAAATGTGGCAAGATCTCCCAAGTGCATTACTATTTCTTTGTCTATATCTAATCCATATTGCATTTGACCTTCATGAGTGAATGTGACGTGCTGATAATCTTTCTCTTCCCCCTTTGGTATAAAGGAATTTTTATGATTCTCTAATCTGTTTCCTTTAAAATCCTCCCAGACTTTAGGTACTGTATTATGTTCAAAACAATAATCTAATTCCATTCCACCACGTTTATATTCATTTGTATGCTGTTTAAATGTAATTAATGATGTAGTTAAATCATCAACATCATCTTCCTCTGTATCAAAAGCTAATAGAGCAACACAAGATTTGATTATATAAAACTTATTTTCATGAGGATAATTCCCATCCACATGTGGTTTGGTTGGTTGTTCTAAATTTAATAATGATAGTGAATTTTTAATAGTAAATATTGAAGGATCTTCATCCGGAAACATTAATGATACCATCCTTCTTTCCAAAAGTTCTTCATACTTAGCACTTTGTACCTTAAAAATGCTCGGATATCTTCCTTGAGTATCACCTTGTGGAAGTTTTTGTAGATTAAAAATATCATATCTTTCTTCCTCTGAGAGAAAATTCTCAAAATGATAATTTTTATCACTATATTCGAATAAATGTTTACGACTCTTCGTTTCACTTATTTTTAAATGATTTCTTGAAAAAGTTTTTAATTCTTTAGTATTTCTTAATTTTGCAGATGTTTCCATTTTTATGCTATTGGATTAGTCGCCTCTTTACCCCTGTATTTCGTCGGATGTTGTCCGCTTGTCCTTTATTGTCTTCATTAAGCACTGGCTTTTCTTTTTTTAAAATTTCCTTTAATTCTTCCACAACTCTTTCTGGTCTTATTTCAACCTTAGATGGATGATCTGACAAAAGATTTGCATTCCAATCATGACCAATCATATCAGGCTGTGTCGCTCTTCCCCACATTACCACTCCACGTTTTATATTTCCTCGCTGAGCAGCAAAATGATGAATACAACTATCTATAGTAACAAAACTTAAACATTCTTGTGTCATTGCAAATAATGCGGATAATTTTTCATCCTCAAGACGAGCAACTCTCGGCAGCATATCCACATTTGCACTATATCTATCATTTTTAGTTCTGACTATTAAAAGCCAAATATCTTTAAATTCTTCATGTAGTGCAGAAATTAAGTTATAATCCTGTTCATAATTTCTCTCTATAATCATTTGATCATGGTGTTGTGGATTTGTAGGACTCATTGGGTTTGTACCACCCTTTAATTGGATTATAATAAATGGATTGCCTCTCATATGTTGAAATATTTCAACTACATAAACCTTATCTGGTTCTTGAATTGCTAAATCAATGCACGTATCTCCGTAACCACTTCCGTCTGATCCATTTTCTAAACCATATTGTTGTCTCCACGCATCCACAATATGTATATTTTTTTTAAGATATGTTGACATATAGGGTTCATGACAAATGATATTATTAAAATATTTCTCATAATCTACATGCATATCTCCTATTTTTATAGAAGAATGAATATTTGGATTTCCTTCATATAAATCAGGCCAGGGAGATGATACGGAAATTAATGTGTTTGGTTCTTTTGTTTTTAGATCTTGTATCATATTTGACCAAAGGGCGACTTTACCAATACCATTTTGGATAATATGTAAATCTGATTTTACCTCAATTTTGGGCCAATGTACCAACATATAAATGCCTTTCTTTCACCTTTTGTAATTTTATTAACAGAGTGGGTCGCAAAAGTGGGAAAAATGAAAATACTTCCTCTTTCTCTTTGATATTTTGGTTGAGCAATTTCATCATCACAACATATTAAAGTTTCTCCTCCATCATATTCATTGCTATCACATAATTGTATTATTATTGTTATTTTTCTATCATAATGATTGTTATCCCAATGATTTGTATCATCATGCGGTTGAAACCAATCACCTTTTCCATACCACATTAATTGTTTAGACATCAATCCAAAACTAACATCAAGGAAAAAGCATTCTTTATTTGCCTGTTGTACATAACCATCAATTTTATTTTCAAACCACGACAATTCTTCCGGATCCTTCCCCTCTAAAAACATATGTTTTCTACTTCTCAACTCTCTAAAATACTTATACCAAGGACTATCAGGAGTAACATCATCTTCAACAAAACATTCGTCTTCATTCCAATAAGTCCAAAGTTTGTCACACTCCTCGTCTGTAAAAACATTTCTTTTAAAGAAGTATGGTTTTCTAGCATCAGACATTTCCTGATAACCATGTTCCTCTAAAATGTTGTCTGTTACATTTATATCATTTGGTGAAGTAATCATCTAAATTTAGGTCCTATTACGTTAACAACTAAAAGTTTTTTACATCCTTTTATAATATCAGAAATATTATAATAATAGTATGCAGGAATAACTATTACACTACCTCTATTTAAATGCTGTTTTGGAAATGGAATTGTGCTCATATATTCACCATATTCACCGCCCTCATATTCACTATCATCACTTAATTCCATAAGAAGTGTTATTTTTTTATCAAAAGCTAATGGATTAAACCACCAATCACAATCATGATGCCAATGCCAATGATCGCCTACATGAAACTTTTTTAATGTCAAAAATTCTACTGAAGTTATATCTATCATAAAATTGGTATTGTTTGCATCGTCTACCAATTCCTTTAATGGTCTTCTTAACCACCTCAAACCTTTTCTTTTTATATTTTCATTTAAACTAATATATTCAAATCTCGACTTTCCATTATTAAATTTTTTATAAGGAAATTCTTCTACAATATTGAGTAATTTATCACATAAAGTGGGATGAAAAAATTTATCATAAATCACATACGGAGATTTTTTGTATTGAATAATATGATAATCTTCATCAGGGCCAAAATGTGGATAATTTATTGCCCCACCTTCAGTTGCATCATATTCTGGATCATTTGACATATCATGTCTACCACCTTCCATAATAACTCCTATAATTTTGATCTAACTTGTTTTCCTTCATACTTCCTTCATGACTAGGAACAACACAAATACTTAATCTAGGACTTGTTACATTACATACACTGTGATGATGTTCTACCCATAATTTATACCAAGTATTGGGCTGGGCATCAAGTGCGGCATATATAGTGTCAGGATCATCTTTTGTGCGCCATAATATTTGTGAGTCTGGACCACCAGTTGTAATATAGTAATTGTATTTGTAGATAGCGGCTCTGTCTTTATGTATTTTAAGTCCGGCTCTAATTAATTGGTAATTCACATCTACAGGATAATCAAATAAGTCTTGTATCCACTCTTTTAAATCTTCATTTACAGCAAATGTAGCATAATTCATTTCTGTTACACCTTTTCCAGGCACAAATGTATTAGTTTTTGCTATAATATCCTGATAATGCTCACGCAATCCCAAAGGTACAACAGGTAAATCAACTATACTAAAGTAAGGATCACTCATAATTTTGGTCTAACTTGTTTTCCTTCAATATCTACAACAGTCTTTCCAGTTAACAACTTAATTGCTCCACGCAAATGTCCTAGATTATATGCATATTCATTCCAACATGTCTGTGCAAATTCTTTTCCAGTTAAAAACATACAAGATCCTTGACACAATTGTAGTACCGGGCAATGTGAACATTCATCTCGCCAACTCCAATGTTGACTCGATTTTGTTCTAACATTTTCTAAATCATCCATGTGCCCTGATAAATGTTTTCTTTCTAATCCAACATTCTGACACGTTAAAACATTACCTTTTAAATCAACCGCAATATCATCATCTCGATCCATTCCACATTTCTGTCCTAAAGTATCACTATCTTTTTTAAACATTAATGAACCATAAAATTCATTAATCTTATCTACAGTTGTAAATACGCCTAAAAGTGGTTGATTTCCTTCAGTTATTCCTTTGAATACTTTTTCTTCCAAATCTTCCAAACCGGAATAATCAAATTTGCCAGTTTTTGTATTCATGGCGGTGTCAATATCATATGCTTCTACTATACCCTCTGCTCCCACTGGAACATTTTCATCATTAAATTTATCTTTAAACCAATTTACCGTTTCATCAAAATCTTTTGTATTTTCTTTTGTCCAAACTATACTAAAACAAAATCCCAATTTTCCTTGAGCATTTAGTTCTAACAATTGTTGTATAAGTTTAAATTTTTTAGAATTATTTAACGGATCTGGACCTCTAAGATGATATCCAGGACCATCATGACTCATAGTAACTGCCATTTTATACTTTTTAAAAAAATCTATTTTTTCTTGAGTAATCAAACTTCCATTTGTGACTATACTAAACTCTACATCTTCTGGACAACGTTCTTTTAAAAATGGAATTAGTTTTTTTATTTTTTTCCAATATAATAAAGGTTCTCCGCCCCAAACCTCCACAAGAGAACAATGTTGTAAATCTAATCTATCATCTAATTTTGCCATAAATTCTTCAAGATCATCATCTCCCGTGACAGTTGATTCAGGAACAAAAGATGCTTGACTACAATACTCACATGAATAATTACATTTCAATCCTAATTGAATTTTAAGTCTCATTGGTTCTTTGACTTTTTTTCCAGGATTAAAAAATGGATGAATAGGATCTACACCATGCATGTGATTGTGGTCTTTTGGTTCTTCCACATACCACTTGTTTACCTTTTTTATTCCAACAGGATTTTTAGCATACATATCCTGTCCTTGTTCATTAGTTAATTTACTAAGGTGTGGTTTGTAATATAATTTTGAACCGTCTTCGCAATGTAAGGTATATGTTAAATCTTTATCTGCCACTAATCTCTACCATGCATTTCATAAATTAGATTCATGTTTCCATATGCTAATTTATAACTTATTCTTCTATCAAAAGAATATCCACGAACACACGTCACCTTCTTACATGTATCTAAATCCAAAGCTTTATATTGCTCAGTTGTAGATATTTTAGAATAGTCTTTTTTGATAGAATGTTTTTTTATTTTTCTAGGTTTTAGTAAGATACTCATATTTTTTTAGATAATCAAATTGTTTCAATCTTCCATTATTAAATTGTAATTTCTCTTCTTGAAAAATTTCTTTCCAATCTTCAAAATTTTGATCACTCATCCAGTTAATCAAATAAGGATAATTGGCCATTAATTTTTGTCTTTCTTTTCTATCATATATATTTAAGCCATCAAATACACAAATTAAATTAAATTCATTGTATATTTGTTGCGCTTCTGTCTCTGGTTGATAATATACAGGAGTATCTTTCCATACTTTCAATTTATGAGACATAGATTCACCCTCTCCTGTAAACTCTTCTTGATTCATATTAAATAATTCTTGTCGAGATTCCCAAAAATCAGTATCTTTTCTTGGAGTATAATAATGACAATGTACAAAATCCGCAATTTCTCTAATAATGTTTCCACACAATGCATTATATTCAAGTTGCGCTATAGAATAATCTCCTTCATCCCAATGTACTTCATTCCAACCCTTGAAATCTTCAATTCTTTTTTCTTCAAATTTTTCTACTAATGCATATATAATATCTCTTAGAATGAAATGTTGTACACACAAAGAACCCAAAGCAGTTGCTTCCAATGGTTCAACAAAACTTTGAGACATTCCCATACTAATACAATTATAAGCCCAGGGTTTTTCTAGATATCCTGACCTAAAACTGACAGGTTTAATTGGATTTATTTTTTTACCTAAAAACTTTTCTACTTCTTGTTGAGCATAATCATAATCAATAAATCTGTCATCAAATACATAACCACAACCAATTCTATTCTGTAATGGAATTTGCCACATCCAACCACAATCCATAGCTTGTGCAGCAGTCCACATACCAATATCTTTTTCATTTTCTAAATTAAAAGGAAGAGCAGAATTTAAAGTTAAATGTGGAAAGGGCCACCAATCTTTATCTTCTTCAAATTTAGAACTAATTGCTCTTCTTTCTCCTGAACAATCAAATACAAAATCACATTCATGTTTTTCTTGATCATCAGTAATTATTCCGGTAATCATACCTTCTGCAGTTTTCTCGATATCAATGACAGTACCAGGAATATGAAGTACTCCTTCTTGAACACATTTTTCTTTGAAAAATTCTCCAACCTTTATCGCATCAAAATGTAAAGAAACTCCACTCATTTGATTATCTGATAATGCTTTCATTAAATCTTCTAGTGATTCATCAGGAATACCATCATGCATGAACGGACTTGCCCATTCTAAAAAATTCAATTCAGGTTCATTATAAACTCTGTTTACATATGCTCGTCTTGAGTGTTTATTGACATCACGTATTTCTAGATCCGGATCTTCTTCATATTCATGCATAATATCTTCTGTATTTTCATCAAGCACTCCATCTTTAATCAATTCTTTATTTTCATCTGACAAATCTACATATTCTGTATGTTCTCCATCCAACTCTTTTATCTTTTCTTCTTGTTCTTGTGGTGTCAATTTGTTCCATATTAATTTCGCCGCCTCATCTTGCTCTTCTGGTTTGGGACTTTCTTCTAAGGTAGGCCATGAAACATCACCAACTCTTAATAGATCACCAGTAAAAGGATGTAAAAAATTTGAACCTTTTGCATACCAATCTCTATAATCAATTCCCAATTTTACAGTTGCTCCTGTATATTGAAAAAATTCTTTTAAATCTATTCCTGTTTGTTTAAACCATCCAAAAAATATTGGAAGTCCGCCCTCGCCGGCACCAAGAATATCTATTTCTTCACTAACAATTGCAGTAATTTTTATATCAGGGAAAAGTCTTCTCATCCAATATGCGGTCATCCATCCTGAAGTACCGCCTCCCACAACAACAATTTTTTCAATATACATAATCTATCCTTCTAAATCGGTATTAAGGGTATTTTCTTGTACCCACTCTGTCCCGTCCATTCTATTCCACCGCGCTTCTGCTTCTGCTGCGGTGGTCATTATTGGATTTTTATATGAACCTTTATCCAATGGTGTTAAAACTGTATCTTTATAAATTATATGAAATGCTTCTGCAAAACTACCTACAATATCACCAATCCACAAATCTTCATATTCAGCAATTGTAACGTCTCCCTTTTTAACATCAAGAGTTTTTACATCATCATTGGAATTTGTTTTTTTATAATGTAGTGTAGCACATTTAGTCCACAATGTACATATTATTGAATCACCATGAGGCCATGCTTCAGTTCTCTTGGTTGATTTTCTTTGCCATCTTCCCCAATTTGCTCGACTTAAAAAAACAAATAAATTTCTTGATACTTCACCTTTATCTATAGCCTCTTTTAAATTGCTCGTTTTTCCGTCTACCATCATAGAAATTGGTTTTTTAAATAACTTTTTATTATAATGTTCTCCATCACTAATTATTTGAGATTCTTTTTCTGCCCATACCTTAAATCTTAATTCTTTGATTGGTTGAGCATATCCCAATTCTCTCATTTTCATGTTCAATATTTTCAATTTATCTTTAATATTTTCATACTTATCTACTGTAAATGATCCATCATAATTTTTTGATCTCACAGTTGAAAGCGTATATCTATTAACTCCTCTCATTGCTTTTGCTGCACGAACATTAAAATCTGATTTAGTTGATGCTCCACATGCTCTAAAAGCATATGTTGCCTCTTTATGTCCAAAAAATGCTTGTATTCTTCTCATTTAAATAGTACTATCTTCTGATGATGTATATTCTTTTATTTGAATATACTTATGACGAGTTAATAATTTTCCTGTTCCATCTTCTAACAAAATATGATTTGCTGTGATGGGAGTTAATGAATCTTCACCAACTAAATGTTTAGCTCTAAACTCCTCAAAAGTTAATGTGCCAAATTCATAAAATTTTGATTTTAACATAATAGAAAGTAATCTAATATCCTCAAATATATCCTCATATCCAATAAATTTATTACTAAAATCTTTTGTTATTTTTCCTCTTGCTTCAGCAATGAATGTATATTCTAAATCCAAATACGGCCATGCCACTCGACTCGGAGAATTACTTCCACCAGGAGAATTTCCATATTTAGTTACAAAAGTTGAAGATAAAGAATGTCCCAAATAATCCGCTACATGAGGAACTTTTGGTATATCACCATTCCATGAATCAAATAAATTTTTATATTTGGAAGGTACAGAATTTGCCCATTCCCAACCAGGACCAATTGTATTATTATCCCATACATAATAAGCAAATTGTTTAAATTCATCTCTATTAATTCTATAATGATATTGTGCTGATGACAAATACATTGGAGAATTATCAGGATCTGCAATACAATTTGTTAATTTTTCTGTACACATATATGCATAATTAAAAACATTTGATAATTCTTCATGCATCACAGGATTTAATCCTTGTCTCTTAATATCAAATCTTATATAATTTGAATTATATTTGTCATTTATAATAAATCGATCTTGTACATTTCTTCCACTTAAAGAAACTGTTTTAATATTATCTTTTGCTCCCGCAAGGAATTCTCCTGCATAACTTCCAGTAACAGCATCACAATTTGAATCTTCTATTTGAAACTCTTTATGTATCGTTTTATCTCTATAAACTTCATGAACTCTTGCACCATTTGGAATTCCATCAACTTGATAAACTGCATGAGAACTCATTTTATGTCTTGAAGATTCATATTCTCGGTATTGTGTCCAGGGCATTGTTGAATTCACTTCTGTCAAATCTTCATCAGATTCTATAAAACCTGTCATCTGTGGATGATTACATCCAGTATCAATTACAAAATCAATATCAATATCACCTCCACCAATTGTTAAGTGTGTGATATTTTTCCAATCTTTTGCAAATAAATCATCATTAAAATTTTGTTCTTCATAAGTATCTAATGATTTCCAATTAAAAGATTCTTCTCGAATACCAGCACCCAAATCCGGAGATTTTTGTTCAATAGTAAAGCTGTCAATAACGTCTGTAACAATAGGAATATTGAAAAACGCAATTCTAGCATCTAACAATGTCACCATTCCATCCAAATCATAACATGTCGGCATTGCATGAGCCCAATTAAAATCTCCATAATCAGGAGCTGAATTTATAACTGCATTTTCCATATTAAAAAAATGTTCTTGAAATGGTGTATTATGAAATCTCTCTGCAGAAAACCATGTCCATATATCCAAAATAGAATAATACTCATTTGGATATTTGTATTTCATCCATTCAAAAAATAATCGAATTTGTTCATTTTCATCTGCATCAACATGAAATCCTTTTACTGTACATTGATAATGAGTCATAATAAGAGGAAATACATTACTTACCATTGTTATATAAACATTAGAAACAATACCATTATCATTGTGTTGCCAATTTTGACCCATCGCCACAGTGGTATTGGTATTTTCAAATAGATCTTGAGTATTAATTCCGATATATTCATTCAAATACCTTGTTCCAGGACAACACATTGGATATTGAATAGGGACCATTACATGATTCTCATATTCCTGCCCATTTGTATAAATTGTAGTAGTAACATTAGGACAACTAAGATGCATCGTTATTGCTTCTAATTTTGCTTCTAAAGTATTTCCTAATATTGCTATATTGTTTATCGCCATTTGTCTCCCACACAGAAACAGAATAAGTAAGTTAATCCTTCTTCACATTTAACTTCTTCTATTTCATATCCTGTGAATACGTTAAAAACTGCTATCGCCCCTTTTTTCTGATAAAAAATATCATCAAGGCTTGTTCTTTTTCTAGTTGATTCATAAAGAACTATGTTCCCTCCCTTTTCCTTTGGATCAAAGGGATCATTCATGTTTACTACAGCAACCAATTTTCTATCAAGATGATTTTGATAAAAATGGTTCAATTCTTTTCTTACTGAATAACTTCCACCTTTTGAATATTTCTCCCACCTTACAGCTTCGGTATAGGATATATCATATCCAAAATTTAGAGAATTCGCTCTTTTAAAATAATAATAAACATTTTCTTCAATATTACTTACATAACCTCCACCATACCAATCAACTTCAACATTTTTACCAGCACCTGAAGATGCATTTCCTTTGGATTGTAAGTCTCCCATTGACATTGACATTTCATCTACAATTTCTTCTACCGCACCAGGAAAAACAATATGATCATATAACATAATTACCTCACTTTAATTTTGGACCAATGATATCAAAAGCTAGAACTTGTAAAAATCCGCTTTTAATTTTATTAAAAGAATAACATAAAAAAGACGGGAAGATTACTAAATTTCCCCTAAGATTATAATTTCCCAAAGGGGAAGATATATCTTGACTTTTATCAAATAATAATTCTCCACCTTCTGATTTATTATGGTCTGACAAATATACATATCCCGTCAATTTTCTATCATTTGCTTCTTCACTATACCATAACATATTTTCATGATATCCAAAAAAATCATCTTTTTTAAATGTAAGTATTTCTGGATCTTTTTCCATTCCCCAAATTTCATAACCAAATACTTTCACATTTGCATCAAAAATATAACTCATTAAATGGTCTTCTAAACTATTAGGAAGAGTTGATTCAAATGCCCTTATTTCAATTTCATTTTTTGGTTGATTATCTTCTTCTTGCTTTATATGTAATGTATCATCTAAAATAACTTTCTCATAAGAATATAAACTCTTTCCATGTTTATAATTTAATAAAAAACTTTCATCATCATTTGATAAAATTACATCTCTTCCTTTTTGTAACTCTTGTATTTCGTCACATTGTTCAAGTGAAAAACAATCATTATAAATTACAATATTAGCTTTTCTAATACTATAATTATCTAACATCATCACATTCATAATTTACTCCTTATTTTCTATATCTTCAACCTTTTTATTCAATTCTTTAATAGCATTCAATAATACAGGTATCATTTTTACATATGCTACCGCTCTATATTGTTTATCTTCCACCTCAACCATATCAACCATTTCAGGAAATACTTGTTCTATTTCCTCAGCCATAAATCCCAATTCTTGAACATCTGCATCTTTTTCATTAACTTCTCCATCTTGAAATTCTACACCCTTCTCATTATATTTAAACATGATGGATTGGATCTGTTTTATTTTTTCTAAACCATTATCCATTCCTTCAACATTTTCCTTGAGTCTTCCATCACTCCAACATGCACACGCGCATTTACACTTACACTTGCACTTGCATTTACACGCACATTTGCACTTGCACTTACATTTGCATTTACACTTGCATTTACACTTACACTTACATTTGCATTTACACTTGCATTTACACTTACATTGGCATTTACACTTACAGTTACAATTTTGTGTATATTCGAATCTTAATTGTCTTCCACCACCTTCACCCGTCGAAATACCCATTTTGTTAACATTATAAAATCTTAATCCACTTCCCGTTTGATTAGTTTGACCATCTCCTGCGGTATTATTAATATATACAGAATTAATAAACCAGTTTGATGCAACATAATGTCCAGGAATTGACATGGGATCAATCATACTGGCAGAGATTGCTATCGACCCATCAGATTGTACTTCCATTCCATGCATTCTGTTGGGCGAGCCGTACCCCGCACCCTGCTTTCCTGACTTAGATCCAAATTTTAACGCCATAATTTATCCTTTAACTAAAACACACACAAGTAATACCCTGTTTCGCTGTCACAAATGACAAAGCTGAACCTTCTCCATATCCTCCTGCGTGTCTAGCGTGACCATTAATCGTACCATTACATCCTCCGGAACAACAATATTCTCCTGACCAATAATCTATCGCGCAGCCATCCATGAATCCCATATTATTTTCACACCTTAACATTATCGAATTTAATACCTTACCTCTTCTATCTGACCCAGGATCACAACTTGCAAAATCTGCTTCCCAGCCCATACCTATCATAAATCCTCTTTTACAAATTGGTTCACCAGACCAAGTGAAATAATGAGGAAAAATCCAACAGCCGGCTGGATATTCCCCCGTACTCACCTGTCCATCTCCATCAAATCTACCAGGCCCTGCAGCCCAGTTTGTACATCCCCATAATTTATTTTTACCAGTTCCATCAGTACAAAACCAATCTGAGAAGCAAGTGCAGTGGAAACGAATACCACAGCCCCCCGCGTTGTTCCCCGGCTGATGATTTACTTCTAGATATCCACCATCACCAACAGTTCCATCTAAACTAGCAGTATGCCAATTTCTCCCATACCCCAACGTGTTGTTGCCCTCAAATAAGTTATGTGCAACTTGATTTGTCCGCTGAGTACATACCGTGCTCCCGCTCCAACCAGTTACACCTATGAATGCTCTTTCACAACAGCGTTCCATATCCCAAATAAATTCATCACCATGAGGATAACAATAATTTGTTCCATTATGTGCTCCCTCCGTGTACACCATACTTGTTCTTAAACTTCCAGCACTATGAGTTGCATTTAATCCTGCTCCACCTTCTCCCCAATGGCCATTAATTCCCAACATTCCTGATCTATATTCTGATTGACCAAAACCAAAAATAACATGAGATAAACATCTACTTCCATCAGCCTGACACTGCCTGGGTGGCATACACTGATCGCAAAAGTGCCAATGTGATTGACAGTCGAGATTACCCGTGCCCCAATTTTGATTACCAGTATACCCAGGATCTTGCGTTGGACCTTTTTTCCCAACAAAATCACAAAAAAATGGATATTTATCAATGCCTCCTCCTGCCGGCAGATCACATCCACCTGAATGTTCTAAGACTACTGAACCGGAACAACCACCAGGATTAGTAGCCATTATTCCACCACATCCTCCAAATGTTTCTCCAGGATATACACAGGCGGTAACATTTGAACCATCATTATTCGTATTACCGGATGCATCCATAAACATTTGTTTAGAAATAACTTTTTTACTACCTACATAAAATGCCATTTATTGTTTTGCTCCTAATGTAAACATATACCCACCATCCAAGCACCGTTATACTTATCATACAATTGACTACCTTGATAATCTCCACGTATTGAACCAGATCCTCCAACATTTTGAGTTTGATGATTACAGATTGGTTCAAAGAAGAATGCCCCGTTATTACCAGTACTGGTCATTGAATTCCAAAAATGACATATACATCCTGAACACGCCGCACCACAATCACGTTGCTCACTCCAACACCATTCAAACCCACTAGAAAGACCATCCCAATAAAATCCAGCTTTGTTTGTTGCATCAACATATTTAGTACATTGATAATTGAAATTATAACCGCTACCTCGGCCACACATCTGTTGTTCCCCTAAAAATCCTCCTACTGGATTTCCATATACTTTTAAATGTGCAATAACTTTTGGTTTACATTTCCAGGTCTCATCAGAAAACGTTTCAAAATTATCATGAATCACTTCTTTAAAATTAATCATTAAAGTAGTTAGTGGGTGATCAACCCAACAATTATCTCCTATAAAAAATGCCATTTATGCTCCCAAAATAACTTTTATATTTTGTTCAGTTACATTACTAAAAGTTTTAAATCCTATCTTTAATTTAACTTCATCATCCACTTCTAAATCTAATGCCCTGAAATAAAATGATCCCTTACCGTTAATTAACTCAATTTTATTTTTTCCCAAATATCCCATATTGGATTTTACATATACTGAAACATCTTTGTTTAATATTTTGCTTGATTCTGGTTCACCATCAACTTGAAGTGACTCATCCACCTGTCTAAGTAAACTTATTGAAGATTCATCCATTCCCTCTGTAATTAAAATATCTCCATCCTCCATTAGTAACACATCATCCAAGTCTAATAATGAAACATTACCTTTAACAATATCATCTCTATTAATTGTTTCTGGAATATTCACATATATAGTAGGTGTCGGTAAGGTTTGATAATTCAATAATGTATGGTCTTGTCTATAATACTTAGAAAAGGTTCCTTCTGGTTTATAAAATGTATTAAATGCATCTTCTGCTTGTTCTAGTTCAGAGGCTGTCCATCCTGTTTCTGTTTTTTGATATAATGGTTTTCCCCATGTTTTAACATAGAATGACGCATTAGTAAAGGCATCATCTTTATCAAATAAAAACATTCCCACCATTCTTTTTTGATGTTCAGACGTAGAATAATATGTTTTTCCTTCTTGCATTACAGTTATTACTGGTTTATAAACAAAATTTCTTCTGGCTTCATATCTATAACCTGTAGAATGACTTGCTTTTGTTTCCAAAAATAAATTGTATGGAGTATAAAAATTTTGACCAGCGAAACTATAATCAAATGCCCACATTGAACAATCTTGCCATTCAGGCATATTGGGTCCTATTTCAAATCCTTCATCCGGACTTTCCTCATTTCTATCAAAAACTGTAGTAAGAAGTTTTATTCCTGTCTTGTCCGCATTTCTTTTAATTTGTGCTCCACCAACAAATTTAAACCATCTCCCTTGTTTATTTAAATCATCTGACCAAATATCTCCATTAAAAATATCATAAGTATCCCCCTCATTTATTTTTACATTATGTCTTTGCATAACATAATGTTCAGAACAATTATTAGCATAAAAATGATTAATCGGTGGAGTTGCCGCAGGATCTATAGGTCCATCCTCACCTTTAAAAACGTCTATAAACATTTTTACGGTTACAGTATCGGCGTCCACTTCAATCATAGGAAAAGCCATATCACTTAATGTTGGACTAAATTTTAATTGTTGTTTCATATATTATTTTCCAATCATTAATTGAGCCTCTAAAGAATCAACCTTTTTCTGTAATTGTTTAATAGCAGATAATAATAATGGAACCATTCTCTCATATTTAATCGCCTTATAATCACGGCTCCAAGAAGACTTTTTTACAATATCTGGTAAAACCTTTTCCACTTCTTGTGCTATTAAACCGGTATGCATTTCATCATCCGCCCCAAATTCATCTTGTGCTTTTTTATTCCATTTGAATTCTACTGGATTTATATGTTTTAATCTCTCTAATCCATTATCAATAGTGCAATGAACATCTTTTAATCTACCATCAGAAGAATTAGATTCTGTAATAACATCACCCGTTACACTCATATCTCCATTAAGATACACTTCATTAGGAGAACCCGCAGTGTAAGTCCAATTTGAAGTATCTTCCAAAAGTCCATTACCATCTACAACAGGAATTCTATTATCAGTAAGTGTTCCAGTTAATATTTTAACTCCGTGAAAGTGTAATCCACCACTAGGAGGCCCTGGTGATAAATTATATAATGAATTTGTAGTCGGGGTTGGAGCTGAAGCAGCTTCAATTACAAGAACAGTTTCTTCTGAAGTTCCACCAGACACTGTTGTTCCCGTTACCGTCAAATCTCCTATAATATGAGCATTTGCTAAAAATACTCCAGTCGTATTTGCTGTCATAATATGACCAGTTCCCGTACCATCATGATCACAATGTCCTACTGTAATACCGTGATCAGTATTAGCGATAGGTGCAGCAAATCTTAATTGATTTTGCCCTGATGAATGATGTGGTCCAAAATAATTCATTTTACGTCATTTCCATTAATGTTAATGTTACATCCATAGATAATCCTGTTATACTAGATTTTATTTTTATTCCATCTGTTGCTTGTAATACTATCTTTTGTCCAGAAAAAAGTTCTAAAGACGTTGCTCTAGGAATTGGTACTGCTGGTAAAAGACAAGTATCATAATTAGTTTCAGTAACACCTCCACCACTAACGTCCTTTGTTTCTGCTGTATTTGTTATCATATTCGCTGTGCAGGTCAAATCCGCTGTAGCATTTGTATTTGAAACCAACATTCCTAATACCACCGCAGTAGTGTCATCTGGACATTGATATACAAATGCTGATGTATTTGGTACATTCTGTACAGTTTTAACTTTAAATGTGTTTGCCATATTTTATCCTAATGCTATTGCCAAAGCTGTTGCGTCATCAGTTCCTGCAAGTTGTTTTGTTTGATAGTGTAATCCGGATGAATTTGCCCATACTTTGTTTGTGGGTGTACCCAATGCACCACCATATTGAGCGACCGTAATACCACTTTCAGTTACGGTACTACTATTTAATTGAGTTATTTGAGTTGTTCCCTGTAAAGTAGCGTTCGCACTTAATGATGTCGTGAAGTCATCTGTATTTATTGTGATTGCTCCATCCCCAACGTTGAGGGCCAGATTAGTTGGTCCCCCATCTCCTGGAACATATAATGTTGCCACATTTCCTACAGTAACATTAGCTTCCGCAATGTCAACTTCCGCAATGTCAAGTTTATCAATTTGACTAGTTACATATAATGTTGCTACATTTGCTACAGTAATGTTTGCTTCTGGTGTAGTTACTTCAGTTGAAGTGAGAACAGTTCCATCGAAAGTTAGATTTGTACTATCTTCCAATTCACCACTAGTTCCCGCTAAAACAACTCTACCGTCAGTTAAATCTGAAATCTTCGCAGTCGCTATAGTTGAATCAGTTGTAATATGTAACGTCGCAATATTAGCAACCGCTATATTCGCTTCAGGAACACATCCCATCCCGCCGGGGGCTGGACTACCAGCAAGTCTAACATCTACATCTAAATTTTGTACTGTTGCTTTATTTGTAACATATGCTGTAGAAACATTCGCTACTGTTATATTTGCTTCAGGAGTATGAAGTTTACTATTAATATATGCTCCATATCCTCCTGCTTCTACACAAAGATAATCAGTAATCCAAGTAGTTACTGTATTGGATACTGTAACATTAGCTTCTCCAATATCAACTTTAGTTATATCAACATCATTCATTACCGCACTACTGGTTGAATATAGTGTTGCCACATTCGCTACTGTTACATTTGCTTCTACAATATCAACTTTATTCATTACCGCACTACTGGTTGAATATAGAGTTGAAACATTTGCTACAGTTATATTCGCTTCAGCGAGGTCTACTTCATTAGAATTTATCCAAGCTCCACCTCTATATGTTAAAACATCATTTTCAGCAAGTCCAGGTGAAATTGTTGTATCATTTAATTCCGCAATTGTATCTTCTGTTAAGATTTCTGCATCGACATATGCCTTAATTGATTCTGAAGTCGCAAGAGTTGTGGCAGAAGCTGTGGCAAAAGAATCATCATCAAGAATTGCCTCACCACCCACAGAAGTTGTCACATATAGAGTTGAAACATTTGCTACAGTTATATTCGCTTCAGGTGTAGTTAATTCTGTTGAAGTTAGGACAGTACCATCAAAGGTTAAATTTGTACTATCTTCAATCTCTCCACTAGTACCTGCGAGAACCACTCTTCCAGAAGTTAAATCTGAAATTTTAGCAGTTGCTATAGTTGCGTCCGTAGTAATATATGCAGTTGCTATATTTGCTACCGTCACATTAGCTTCAGGAGTGGTTACTTCTGTAGAAGTTAAAACTGTTCCATCAAAAGTTAAATTTGTATGGTCTTCTAATTCACCACCAGTTCCGGCAAGAACCACTCTTCCAGAAGTTAAATCAGAAACTTTAGCGGTCGCTATGGTCGCTTCCGTAGTGATATATGCAGTACTAATATTAGAAGTTGTTACATTAACTACTCCTGTTTTAACATCATCCGACGTAACCGTTGTAGTTCCAGTTCCAACTTGTAATGTTGTAGTATATAAAGTAGCAATATTTGCTACAGTTATATTCGCCTCTTCAATGTCAGTTTTAAAAATTGTCGCGATTGTTGGTACATATAATGTCGCCACATTCGCTACTGTTACATTTGCTTCTTCAAAAGCTAATCGTGGAGACGTTAAGACTGTTCCATCGAAAGTTAAATTTCCACTATCCTCAATCTCTCCAGAAGTACCTGCAAGGACTACTCTTCCACTTGTTAAATCTGAAATTTTAGCAGTTGCTACAGTCGCATCAGTAGTTACATAAAGAGAAGAAGTATTTACTGAAGTTACATTAGCTTCATGTGCGGTTAATTTTGTACTTGGAGAAACGACTGAAGTATTTGCAATAAAAGTGCCATCTATTTTTAATGCACTATCGGCTGTAGTTTTATCAATATTTAAATCTTGATTAACATCCCAAGAATCAGTCGAATCTGTCCATAAAATTGTTTTGTCTGAAGTTCCTTTAAGTGTAATACCTCCACCATCAGCAGTTACATCTGTTGGTGTATCAACCGTTCCTAATTCAATATTTTTATCATCAACCGTTAATGTTGTAGATTCTATTGTGGTTGCTCCACCCTGAATAGTTACATTTCCTGAAACCGTTAAATTTTGACCAATTACTACGCCATTGTCAACTGTTAAATCTCCAATTGTTGCAGTTGATGGTACATATAATGTTGTTACATTCGCTACTGTCACATTAGCTTCAGGTGTAGTTATTTCTGTTGAAGTTAAAACAGTTCCGTCAAATGTTAATGCTCCAGAATCTTCTAATTCACCACTAGTACCTGCGAGAACCACTCTACCATCTGTCAAATCGGAAACTTTAGCGGTCGCTATGGTCGCTTCTGTAGTAATATATGCAGTTGCTATATTTGCTACCGTCACATTAGCTTCAGGTGTGGTCACTTCAGTTGAAGTTAAAACTGTTCCATCAAAAGTTAAATTAGAACTATCAACAAGTTCTCCCATAGCAGAAGCATATGTAACTCTGCCATCAGTTAAATCAAAAACTTTTGCACATTGAGTTTCAACAGCTGTAGTTATAAATGCTGTAGCAGTGTTAAGAGTAGTTAAATTAATTGTTGTGGTTTTAACATCATCTGTCGTGACTGTCGTAGTTCCAGACCCAACTTGTAATGTTGTAGTATATAAAGTAGCAATATTCGCTACAGTAATGTTCGCTTCTTCAACATCCTCTTTAAAAATCGTTGCTGATGACGTAATATATGCAGTTGCTATATTTGCTACAGTTATATTTGCTTCAGCAAAAGCTAATCGTGGAGACGTTAAGACTGTTCCATCGAAAGTTAATGATGCAGAATCTTCTAATTCACCACTAGTACCTGCGAGAACCACTCTTCCAGAAGTTAAATCAGAAACTTTAGCAGTTGCTATAGTCGCTTCTGTAGTAATATATGCCGTCGAAACATTTGTTACAGTTACATTCGCTTCTGCCAAATCCACTTCCGTAGAATTTATCCAAGCTCCACCTCTATATGTTAAAACATCATTTTCCGTAGCACTTGTTATTGTCGTATCATTTAATTCTTCTATGGTATCTTCAGTCAATATCTGTGTATCAACATATGCTTTAATAGATTGTTGTGTAGCAAGTTTGGTTGCACTATCTGAAGCCATATTGTCTTCATCGAGAACAGCTTCACCGCCAACCGCAGTAGTAACATATAACGTACTAACATTCGCCACAGTTACATTAGACTCTTCAACATCTTCTTTAAAAATCGTTGCCGATGACGTAATATATGCAGTTGCTATATTTGCTGTAGTTAAATTAATCACCCCAGTTTTAACATCATCTGTCGTAATTGTCGTAGTTCCAGTTCCAACTTGTAATGTTGTAGTATATAAAGTAGCAATATTAGCAACTGTGACGTTAGCTTCTCCGATATCAACTTTGGTTAAACTTGTACCCGGAGCCCAACGACTATTTCCATTATCCCATATTAGTACATCACTATCTGAAGGAGTTGCAGTATGAATATCACTCAATTTTGATACTGGCATGTTCGCAACACCTTTAGGCCCTTGATATCTTGCTCCCTTTATTAAATAAATAGATCTACCCGCAGTCAAATTTGATGGCGGACCACTAGACCCCGCAAATACAAGAAGTCCTGCATCCGTATCAAAATAAAATTCATAACCGGAAGAAGAAGGATAAATTTGTGAATAATATGCAGCAGTAGCTGATAAATTTGTGTTTGTTAAATGATAACCTTCTGTAGCTACCGCAAAACTTGTAAGATAAGTAGCCCCAAAAAATCCAAATGGAATCCAATCTTGAAGTCTTGTTGCCGCAGCGCTAGATCTATTTGTACAAGCAATATATGTAGCATAATTTCCTGAACCATAAGTAACGTCTGTTCCAGAAGCCGCTTTAAGCTCTAAAACACCCACAGTTTCACCATCTGCTGTTCCCGCTCCTGACGCACTTGACGTATATTGATATACCAACATATCTGAAGTATTCACGGATGTGCCGAGAAAAGACGCAGGTAATTGATCAGAATTAATCCATAAATCATTCGATGGATTAAATACTGGACTACCCATAGCTTCACCTGTAGGACCTATTACAGAATCCATTTCAGTTCTGGCTACACCGTAATTAATCTTCTTATTTAATCTATTGGTTGTTACGTCATTTGAAATTGCCATTCTTTTTTACCTTACGTACTAAATGATATTGCTGACAAATAGTGTCCACTTGCTAAAACAACTCTAATTAAAATATTATGGTTGTGTGCTGAACCATTAGCAGTATTACATGTTCCTAATGAAATATTAAATGTGTCACCACTTAATGTTGAACCAGAAAAACTTCCCGGTGCTGTTCCAGGACTCGCTGGATTTCTAATTCCATCTGAACCATTACCACCATTTCCTGTATCTGATCCTGGCATTCCCGCACCCCCATAGTTTGCTCCAACATTAAGCCAACCATTTAAACCACTAGATGTATCTGTTAAATTAACCCCGTCTCCTGCTCCAGGAAAAGCGCAATACATGGCTGATATTTTTCCCGTTAATGTAAGAATA
>UINC01001282.1_pt1 | contig 24398 bp, 20 predicted proteins | sample 5385821 | NCBI WGS metagenome assembly UINC01 (sample SAMEA4666929, study PRJEB26691) | marine metagenome | isolation source: Pacific Ocean | place: Pacific Ocean | collected 2011-10-13 | reverse complement strand
CTTGAGAACAATCCCCTAGCGCTCCCAGAAAACGACACGGAACTCGTGCTCCGAGCGCTCGAGAACACCTACCGGTGTCCCTAATACCCACCGGTCGGCCCCTCGCACGCGCACTCCCTGTGCTCGTCGTAGCGTCGCTGGTCGCCTGCGAGGTCCCTGCACCCGAACCGTCGCAGGCCCCACAGGACGATCTCCAACCGACAGCGACGGTCGAGGACCTCATGCGATCGCTGGTGGACCCTGCCGCCGACGCGATCTGGGACGCCGTGGTCATCACCTCAACCGCAGCCGGGCTCGACGAGCGTCGCCCCGAGACGGACGATGACTGGAACGCGTTGGAACGCAGCGCCGTCGTATTGGCTGAATCGGGGAACCTGCTCCAGATAGATGACCGCCCCATCGCAGCCGCTGGATCGGTTTCAGAGCTTCCAGGAGTGGACCTCGAACCAAGCGACATCGCCGCCCGCGTGGCCGCTGAGCCGAGGGCGTGGGCGCGCTCGGCACGGGAACTGCGTGACGCAGGAGGTGTCACGCTCGAGGCGGTGCGTGCCCGAGACGTGGACGCACTACTCGCCAGCGGCGACCGCCTATACGTGGCTTGCGAGAACTGTCATTCGCGCTTCTGGTACCCGGACGATTCGACGACCAGTGTCGGACCGACCACGAGCGCATCCCCGTCTCGCTAGCACATGAGCCCGACGGACCGGTCACGGTCGAAGCGGACTACCGTCGGGTCTGGTCAGTTCGGCACAGCAGACCCCGAATGTTCCAGGGGCACGCGACGGTTGTCCCACGAACTTCACTTCGTCACCCGCTTGAATCGTGTCCGGGGTCCATCCGCGCCGACTCATCATCACCGCGGTCCCCATCTCGACCTCCCAGGCAGTCGTCGTGCCATCGGCGTTGGTCGAATCAAGGTAAAGGAATGAATGCGGGTTCCGGAACACGAACTTCGTCACGGTCCCGACCGCTTCAACCCTCTTTTCCGAATCGTAGAACGGTCCGCTGGCGTGATGGGCCACCGCCGGCACACTCATGATCAAAATCGTCACCGCCAGCGTCGCTCCCGATATCCACAGTAACGCTTTCACCGCACCCTCCTTCAAGATGTTCCCAATCATCGTCCGCCGTCGAGGTTACCGATACTTCGGCACCAGGTACTTTCTCGGGTGCCCTGCTTCAAAGGGGTCGCAGTTGTATGCCTGCAACTGGTATCCCTCCGCGCCAGGCAGCCACCGTGTTGTGTAGGAGACCGGCTCCCGCAAAAACATCGGATCTTCCACGGTCAGTGTCATCCGCAGGTCGTCTCCGTCACGCCAATAACGCTCTGTTACACGCTTCTGTTGTGACGAGGGAATCCCGTTGTAATCGTCGAAACCCGCGATGTCGAACACAAAGTTCGTGGTCTCCACCAGCAACGCACCGTCCTCGTAGTGGCCTGTTGAGAATCCCTGAACGGTAAACTCGGTTGTCGGGGTCTCGCGACCATCGAGCCAGACTGTGCGTATCTGGTCGTCTTTCTCGTAGCGAAACAGCACCCGATCGGGCCACTGCGTCACTTCCATCATGTAGGGGTCATACTGTAACGCTGGAGATGCTGACGGCACGCAGTCGTACTTCGGCGCGATGGCTTCGTCAAACGTAGCCTGATACGCCAGTCCTCGTTCATTCAGCACCGGAAAATTTTCACCGGGAACCCACGGCATGTTAGGTCCATTGACCCGACGTGCGCGGGGACCGCCATCCCACACCCCGGTGAGACGAGGCACTTCGTCAGGATTGGTCTGTGCCGTCGTCACCGGCACCAAATCACTACTGAAGAGCGCCAGGAACAATACACACACGGCCAATCCCGCGCACCGCCCTGATCCTCGGACGACGCCACCCCCAGCCAAGCTCATGTCGCTCTCCTCTCGCTCCAGTCACCGACGCGGCCTCCGACCGGATTGATGTTACACCGGTTTGTGCAACCGTCTCCATCGAGGCCCGGCTAGGACCGCTGCCGACGGATCACACGGTTCCACCACATCACAACCCCAGTCACAAACATCGCAGGCGGCACGAGCCCAACCACCGCCCAAATCAGCTTGGTCGACCAACCGCCGAACCGACCGAAATGTAGATACGCGAACCAGTAGAGCACTCGGTCGCCCGTCCGCGGATCGAAATTATCCTCTTCCAAGGGGTCCAAATAATCGACCGCGGCCGCAAAGGGTTCAGGAAACGTGAGGTAGACCCCGGTGAACCCCCATATGAAGATGAAGAACACGGTCCAGAACCCGAACGCACTATGCACACTCCAATTCACGCGACGCCAGTTCGCCCGCCAATCGACCAGGAGGCTCTTTTTCCAACTGAGGATTCCCGGCCACCAGACAACGAGTCCGGTCAGTGAAAGCAGCACCAACAGTAGTGCGCCGACTCCGTTCACACGGCGTCCAGTATCGCCGGTCAGCAAGTTGTCGTGCAGGTCAAGCGCCCAGGTGGTCAGCCGCCAGCCGACCGGCAATGCATTGCCAAGATACTCGCCGGTATAGGGGTCAAAGAACTGCTGCTGCAGCGGATGTCCCACTGGACGCACCCCCATCGTGACAGCAAGCGCCGGGTCCTCTGGGTCAGTCCAGATTTCGATAGCGTCGTTCGGGAATTCCTGCTGCGCGACCGCGATCAACTCCTCAGCACTGAGGCGTGGACCTGCAATGTGCACAGGCCGAGGCTGCGGATCGAAGCGCTGTCGGAGCTCGCTGCGATAGACCAGCACGCTTCCCGTGAGGCTGATGACGACGACATACAGTCCAACGCCAAGGCCCGTCCAGAGATGAATCTGAAACAGCGCCTTGCGGAGCCAGACGCCTTGAGGATGCCTCAGCCAGTTGCCGGTGCTCGCCATGCCGATGACTCTTTACCTCCAAAAACCGACCAACGCCAGGCAGGCACCGCAAGTTCTCAAGGCGCTCGTCCGCACCCAACACGGCGACAGTCAGTAGCTACCCAACACTCATCACGAACACACCGGACGCGACGAGTAAAACACCGGTTACTCGTCCAACGACATCGCCACGCGGCAGCACCTTCTCTGCCAACACAAAGACGCTGATAACAGCCACCCAGAGCAGGTTCATCACCCCCGCGACGAACAGGAGCGCCATGAGAATCCAGCAGCAACCAACACAGTACAACCCGTGCTCGGTCCCCATGCGGACCACCCCACCGACACCCTCACGCCAATGGCTCATGACGAACCCCATTGGCGAACGGCAATGGGTAAGACAGGCGTTCTTGAGAGGGCTGAACTGAAAGAGCCCGGCAACCAACAGTAGCCCTCCGCCAAGCACCGAGCTCGTGCTGACCATGGCAGGCGACAAAAGCGCCGCACTGCGTAATCCCCACTGGACGAGCGTGGCCACAACGCTGAACCCGGTCCACGCCAACAAATAGCCGACCAGAAATAGCCCAGTTGGGACAAGCGGGTCTTCGTGGCGGTGTCGCCGCCGATTCGCAGCAACGACCATGAGAATGAGCGGGGCAACGGATGGCACCATCATTGCGACCATCATGACGGACCACATGACGAAGAGTAGCCAGATATCGACCGGGTCCCAAGTTTCCATCTGGGGCATGCCCATGTCCATCGACATGTCCATTCCGGTCATCTCGTGGGCCAATTTGAACATGTAGCCCCACCCAAGGCCCACAAGGATCACCAAGCCCGCCGTAACAACCAGACGATCTCGACGAAGTACCCGTTCGAGAGGAGTCATCAGTGGTTCCCCGAAACCGATCTCGGTTCGCCAGCGTAACGCCATCCGTTACTCAGAGGAATCCCGATCAGCCAAGCTAAGCAAGGCTAGAAACGCGGGTTCACAACGTTGTTGAAGATCGAGCCAAACGTGTAGTTGATTCCGAACGACACACTGTATCTTGAGTCGGTGGCCAGCTGCCGCCGCTCAAGCAAAATCGCCGCATCACTCATGTCGGCCTTGGCCAGGTAGAGCTGGTCACGCACAAGCGACGTGCTCGCATTCATAAACACCGAAAAACCCCGGATTATGCGAAATGACAAATTTCCGGAGACCGAATTGCTGTATTTAGAGATGTCGCTGAGGAAAGCATTGTACCGATATCGTACCCGGCTGTCGCCCCACGGTTGTTCGACGTCGAACGTCACCTCAACCTCATGGGAGGGCAACATTTCTTCTGTCTTTTCGAAAATCGTCTCCTCCTCGTACTCAAAAGACTGCACACCGACTTCATAAGCCAGCGTCAGACTCCGACGAGACGATTCCGAGTAGGGGAAAACGTTGAACTCGATGCCAGGAAACGCCCGGAGTCGACGAGCTTGATTCAGGAAAGTCGAACGACTCATTTCCCCACGAATCGAGGCGCCCCAGTGCTCCCCTAAGCTCTTGACCACCTGGCCACTGACGCGATTTTGTCGACTCACATTCTTGTACTCGCCCTGGCTCAACTCCGTAATGCTTTCCCTGTACGAGTTGTCTGTTTCGAATCTGAGCTTCCAGGCCTCAGTGGTCCGATTGGCCGAAACCGACCCGCTGTAATTGTGCTGCGTCCGTGTGGACTCCCCTGACGCTCGGGCATTCATGCTGATCCGAAAAACCCAGAAATTCCAGGGGTCATCCTCCGGCTGGGCCATTATCGGGCGCGCCTCTTCACTCTCGTCTGTCCCGATCTCGATCGCGTCGGCCAAGGGCGTATCAATGATGTAATGTAGGAACCCTACTCGTAGCACTTGAGCGATGCCGGACCGGGTCTCGTCCTCCGTGTCGGTTCGGCTCTCGGAATACGAATAGGTGACGTCCCGACCACCGAACTCCTCAAGCCCGATGAACGCCAGGGTATGCTGAGTGCCACCACCGCTGCTCTCGTCGGTCACCAGCACATGCACTTCCGCATCGCGACGGTCGCGGACGTAATTAACAAACGTAATCTCTCGTCGCAGATAATCGCGATCGCAGGTTCGGTTGCAGTCGAGGAAAACGCGTAGCGCTTGCACCCCCTCATCCGGTTGCCGCGTATCTCCGTCCGCACCCCAGCCGTCAACGGGAACAACGCCGACGAACATCACCGACATCACGCCTAACAGCACACCGTCTTTCAGCATCACACCCTAGACACTTTCTGCTTTCGTCGGATGTGCGCCCGGTTGGCTCCGACTCCACGAGTACGAATACGACGACCGCAAGCCCTTCGACTACCAGAAGACGAACGCACCGGCCAAACCCGAACCATTTTCATTGCAATCTCATTGCGGCGCGGGCAATTCGGAACAGATCCGTCTGCTGAAGTAGTCCGCGCACCTCCGACGCGCCCGGCCCACTGGCATACACCGGGACCTGTGTACCAGTGTGCTCCTCCAGATAGTTGGCATTGGTACCGTACGACACGGCCATCACCCCTCCCTCAAGTGTCAACAACCTTGCCACTTTTCCAGGCGGATACTGCGGTTCCGAGCGGGCCGCGAACAGACTTGGCCAAGGCACGATCTGCGCAGAATGCCCATGGTCTGAAGAAACCATGATCAGCGTGTCCGGATGGCGGTTCTGGAACTCGATCGCGACTCGGACCGCCTCATCGAGTGCCCGGGTCTCTCCAATCTGGCCGCAGGGATTACCCGCATGAGCCTGCTTATCAATAGAGGCACTCTCCACCATGAGCACAAAGCCGTCCGGCGCCGGTTCAAAACGAGTCAGGGCAGCACGGGTCATGGCTTCAAGCGTGGGGCGGTTACCGAACTCAGGGTTCGCTACACAGCGGAACGGCTCTGGCGCCACCGGCGCCCCATCCTGGGCGAGCCGCACACGCCGTGCTCGCCGGCCATCCTCACCAACCCATTCGACCGGCAAGGTACCGGCGCCAAACAACCCCATGAGCTTGCCAGAAACACCGAGAAATTCGTTGAGAGCGCCAGCATCACGCACGACTCGATACCCGGCGTCACGTACCCGCTGAAGCACCGCGACTCCGGTTTCGTCGGGCTGCGTAAAGTGGCGGTATCCGCCCCCCAGAAGCAATTCCACCCCGGACGCGGCGAGTTGCTCTGCGATCGAACCACGGCCGCCATTTGCCTTCAGATCTTCGGGACAACGCGGATCTGTCTCGGTCGGCAGCATGTCGCGAGGTCCCTCACAAAACCGGCGGCGGATGTGCGCTACGAAGCTGGCCGGAGTCGCGTCGGTGATGCTCGACGTGGTCACAATCCCGGTTCGCTTACCCGCGCGCCCGGCCAGCTCGAGCAGCGTGTCGACGGGTTGCCCGTTTCCCGCACGGGTCGCGATCCGGCCTCTACTGGTGACAACCCCCGCTGCAATCGCCGTCCCGCCGCTAGCTGAATCGCCCACGTATTCGGGCATTCCAGGGTCCTGTTCAGAGACAGTTAACACCCGCGCCGCCGCACGATAAGGGAAAGCTTCGAAGCTGAAGGCGTCGTCCGCGCCGAGCAAGTAATTTCTCGCAATGGTCAGCTGGTGGTCGTCAACCCCATCGCCCACGAACAATATGACATTGCTCGCGACTGTCGACTGGGCCCGAACGTGGTGAATAGGGACCCCTAGGAGTACGACACAACCGACCGACACCTGAACTCGCCGAAGCACCGGAAACATCTCCCCAGTATACGCTGGACCCTTGACACCCCAGAATCCCGGGGGTACAAGAGGAATCTCGCGAACGACCTATTTCTGTCAAAGAGGAGTTTTATGCGACGAACCCTAATGTTTGGCCTGCTCGCCGCGATGGCGTGCGTTGGAACCGTTTCTGCCCAAACTGATGTCACGCCAGTTGAGCCCTTTAAGGTGGGCACCTTCGACATCCACGGTGTGCCACATGTCGGGGTTGTCCTCAGAGACTCCCTGGTCATTGACATCGAAGTCGCGAACATGGCTCTCGAATCGAGTCCAGAGTACGCCACGGTCCCGATGCCGACGGACATGCTGGAACTCATCGGACGCTATGAATATGGCCTCAAATACCGACTGTACGAAATCGTCAACGACATCGTCGGCAACAACCGACTCTCCGGTAGCAGTCGGGCAGACTACGTCTACGACGTGTCTGACCTTCGCATCCGTGCTCCCATCCTGTACCCGGGCAAGGTCATGAACGCGGCGGTCAACTTCTACACGCACGCGTGCGAGGGCTGCAGCGAGGAGGAACTACAGGCGCGGACCCGGGAGCGGCAGGAGAACCGGGGCGTACCCTATCTGTTCCTCAAGCCCAGCCGCGGCGCAGTCATCGGTAGCGGCGATGAGGTCGTGATGCCCTACGGCCGTGACCGGATCGAATGGGAAGTCGAAATGGCTGTCGTGTTTGGCCGCACCGGCAAGTACATCTCCGCGAGCCGTGCATACGACCACGTATTCGGCTACATGGTCGCCATGGATATCTCCGATCGCGGCGGGCGCCCGCCTGGCGGCAACGCGACTCGCTCAGATTGGTTCGTCGGTAAGGGCCATGACACGTTCGCGCCCCAGGGACCGTGGATCGTTCCAAAGGAGTTCTATGGCGACCCGATGGAGCGCCTGCACCAGAGCCTGGTCATCGACGGCGTGACCGTCCAGGAGGCCAGAGCGGGAGACATGATCCATAACATCCCGGAGCTGATCGAGTACGCCTCGTCGCTCATCACTGTATTCCCTGGTGACGTTATGCAAGCCGGGACGTCCGGCGGAACCGGCGCCGGTCGCGTTGAACGCGCGACGGGCTCTGGCTACCTGCAGGCAGGCGAAACGATCAGCGCCACTATCGAGGGAATCGGCACGCTGAATCACACGGTCGTGGCCGAGGAGAGCATTCCGGACGACCTGTCCGGCGCCGCAGCTGCCGCCGGTCGAGTCGTATCGCAACCGGTAACGGCTCGGCGAGGCTAGCTCGCTGCCGAGACCATCGGAGCGTCAGACCGCAACGCGTCGGCTTGTTCATCGGCTGGCGCGTTGCTCCCGTCTGCCTCGACGCGCTCAACCGCAACGTCCCACCGACAGCGCGACGGGTGCACCGCTGGGTCCACTAGTCAACGACGCCTGCCGAGGTGACAAGCAATAGAAGCGCCCGCTGGACAGCAACATTCGGCAGGGAGGGTGCCCACCATTCACTGAGCGAGTGGGCACCACCACCGGTGCCGCCTCGCCCGATAGTTACGGCCGGCACCCCACGCGCAATCGGCACGTTGGCATCGGTCGACCCGGCGCCGAAGCGAGGCGACAACCCAAGGTGCCTCGTCACCGCGAGCGCGCGCTGCACCAGCGCAGTACTCGCATCGACCGAACCGGACGGTCGGTCGCCGATCAGCGTAAGTTGGGATTCCAGCGCCGGGCCGCGATCGCGTCGACGGTTCTGATCGACCAACGCTCTCTCAACGGCTGAAAATAATGTGTCTTCTAGTCGATCCAGTTGCGCAGGATCGACCGACCGCAGGTCAACCTCAGCCCAGGTCTCTTGTGGTACCGCGTTCACCGCCGTACCGCCGCCGATCCGACCGACGTTGTAACTCGTGGGAACCCCGTCGTTAACCAACACCGTTGCGGCTTCATCGAAGTAGTACATCGCCCGACCAAGCGCATGCGCCGGATTAACCAAACCAAAATCACCCCAGGAATGTCCACCGGGCCCAGTGACGGTAACGCGATACCTTCGGGAACCAATGGCTTGATTCACGACACGGCTGTCGTCACCACCGTCGACCGCAATGAACTGGCCGATCCCAGGCCCCTCATTGCCGAAAAGATGCCGTGCCCCACGCAGGTCCCCGACCCCCTCCTCACCAACAGTACCGACGAACACAACATCGCCGGCCGTTCGCACATCCGCTTGGATGAGAGCGCGAGCGACATTCAACACCAGAACCAGCCCCCGAGTGTCGTCGCCAACACCCGGTGCGTACAGGCGATTGCCTCGTCGACGCACCGTCACGTCGGTCTCGAACGGAAACACCGTGTCCAGATGCGCAGCAAGAGCCACCGTGTCGCCATCGCCGTGGCCAGGACGCCGAGCGACCACGTTGCCGATCTCGTCGATACCAACATCGGTCAGCCCTGCAGCGAGCAGCAAGTCTGCGTATCGCCGGGCACGGGCTTGTTCTCCGAAAGGAGGGGCCGGGATCTCGGTCAGCTCAATGAGCTCGTTCTCCGAAACTGCATCAAGCTCCTGCGCGATCGTCAGCGCCCGAGCGACCGCTGGTCGCGAGGCGATAACACGCACCTCTTCATCAGTATCGGGAAAGGCCGGCTGGGACTGGAGCGCGGCAGAGACGCACACCAGCGTTGCTCCAAGTGCGATCGGCAGAATCTTCATGAGCGCCCCGAGCGACGGGACGAAAAACAACCGTCACGCCCCACACCGGGACGCGGTCCCGCGAAACTACAATCACCTAACGGTCAACCGAGATTCGCTCCTCGTAACGATGTCCCGCTAGGATTCCTTCCATCCCTATGTTCCCCTCGTGGCAGGCGTATTCAAACATCGGCTCTGGGCTGTACGCCAACGGAATCCGAACGGTCCAAGGTGCGGACCAGACGGTCGGATCGGTGATCGTGACTTCCCACTGGAGCTTGTCTGGAGCGACGCGGGAGAACCGTTCCACCATGTGGAGACCATCCGACGAGCCACGAAAGCTCGCGCTCGACGAATAATTCGTGGTTTCCACGACCAGCGTGTCACCATCCCAGTGCCCTCTGGAATCACCATGTAAAAGGCGCACACCATCATCAAGACGCGGCTGGTCACCAAGCGGAATGACACGAGCGTCGTGGATCATCTCGTACATGATGACCACGTGGTCGGCACTCTGGAAAATTTGGTAATAGCTGTTGTAACCGGCACCTAGCCGAGGCACGCCGTAGCTGACACAGCGCTCTGGCAACGGTCGGTCCGTATAGCTATCGGCTGGGTGATCGCGCCGGTACTGGCCGGCCTCACGCAAGCGCTCACGAGTGTCTGGCAACACGTCCGGAATACGTCCAGTTGGCGGGTCAATGACCAGCGACGTCTGGTTAGTAAAATCACGGTCCGCGATCCAAAACTGGTTGTAATTCCCGGTCGTCGGATCGTATGAGGTCGCCTCGACACCCTGAATCGCCGCCAAGACCAGTTGGTCCCCGAACAAAGCATCACCATCCCCAACCGCATTCGCCGCTGCGACCCGAAGCGCTGCGACTTCCTCATCAGACAGTTCTGCCTTGTCGGCCCAAACTTCTGGGCGCTCAAGCGGTGTGATGTTGTTGTTGGCCCAGACGCCCTGCAGATCCGGGTGGCCATCCGGAGTCCTTGGCACCACCCACTGCCCACCGGAGGCTTGACCGAACGCGCCGGGGGCACCGAGCGCGAACACCGCGAGACTCATCACGAAACAACCGGCCGTCATCGACACCTTACGCATCCGCGGTCCCCCCCTACCCTCGTCTGATCAGAACAAAGTAAATCGTCGGTGACCCAGCTGGACCACACCGCGGTCCGAAAGCCACCAAGATTGTAGCCAGACGGCCGCCCTGACACCAGTCGGCAAACGACTACGACGGCAACCGAGAGACCCGGTACTCTCCGGAATAGGCCCCCCCACTAATGGCGACCACGACATATTGAACGCCGTTGACCATGTAAGTCGTCGGCTGGCCACTTTGCCGGGCCGGCATGTAGACGGCGCGGTTATCCGGTGGTCGAGGACGCCGGTCAACAAGCTCTCCCTTCTGATGGCCAGAATCCACACGAGCTAAACACCGCAAAAACTAGACGACACACAGGCATGCGGTTTGACACAACGCCGTCGAGCCAACACACTAATGGCGGACGTGGTTCACCGCGGCTGTCACCGGGTGCTGGGTGGTCCATTCCGGCTACTGGCCATTATCAAGCGGAGACGACATGACCGAATCAGGACAACTGAGTCCCATCGGGCGGCTTACCCTATGGGTGCTCGGCGGGGCGCTTTTTTTAGATATCGCCGTGGTCCCGTATTGGTTATACATGGACTATGAGTTCACCGGATCCGTGCCGATTCGAGTCGGTGTCAGCTCCGCTATCCTTCTCGTCCTGCTGTGGCTCGCCACCGTATTTGGTCCTCTGAAAACCAACCAGTAGCTCTGAGCACGGCCCGGCTCCGCGAGAGGCATGCCTTCCGACTTGCCGGCACGCCTCTTGATGCGGGCCACACTAACACCCGCGGTCGAGCGTTCATTCTGGGCGAACGCGCCGGTGTTATCGGTTTCCGATCGCTAGGCCGGCCCCAGGACGTGCCAATGGCAAGTATCACCGTGGCAAGCAACTTTCGATGCGTGGGCGGGTGCGCTCAGGCCCAATGCCTCCCCATGCCCATCTCTGACCCATCTTGGGACCAGATGATGCAGACGGTGACCAGACCATGACCCTCGGGACCGGTGCCCGCTGGCTGACCGTCACGACTGCGCTACTTATGGCTGGCCTGATCTGGCGAGTCGTCGCGTGGCGCCCAGCAGAAGTAGTTCAAGCCGATCTGCCGGACCGATTTACGCGAGTGACCGGAGTCGTACACGTCCACACAACCCACTCGGACGGTAGTGGCTCTCCTGAAGACGTCGAAGCAGCTGCAGCATCAGCCGAACTCGATTTTGTCATCGTCACAGACCACAACTCGTTGGCAGCCAAGACACGCGAGGGGTACAGCGACACCGGCGTCCTGACGATCGTGGGCACCGAGATTTCTAATCGTCAGGGACATTTGTTAGCCGTCGGACTTTCACAGCCGCTCTATCGGTTTTCTGGCCAGGCCCGCGACGCCATAGGTGACCTAGCCGACTCGGGCAGCCTCGCGTTCGCAGCCCACCCCGAAAGCCCGCGTCAGGACCTGCGGTGGAACGACTGGAATCTTGCGGGAGATTGGGGTCTCGAAATCCTAAACGGCGACTCACAATGGCGCGCGGCCGGCTTCGGAAAATTGCTGTGGGCTCTGGCACGTTACCCGCTCAACCGAGACTATGCCCTGCTACGACTGTTACAGCGTCCTGTCGCCATCGAACGCTGGGACACGATACTCGCCAGACGACACGCCACCGCCATCGCCGGCACCGACGCTCACGGCACATTACGTCCGGCGTCATCGTTTCCAGTAGCGCTGCCAACGTACGAAGCAGCGTTCCGTATCGCACAGAACCACGTGTTACTGGAGCGCCCCTTAACCGGAGACGCCACAGAAGACATACGGGCGCTCCTTCTCGCTCTCAACCGTGGCCGTTCGTATATCGGACTCCGTGCCTTGGCGCCGAGCGAAGGCTTTTTCTTCGTCGCAGAGCGTGACAACCAAAGTTGGACCATGGGCGATATCGTGCCTGCTGGTGGACCGCTCCACATGCGGGCAGGAGGAGCGCTACCCGCCCGCACTCTGATAACCCTCCGACACGACGGGCATGTCATCGCCTCAGGCGAAGGAACGCTGGACCTACCCGTAATCGATCCCGGGGTTTATCGGGTCGAGGCCGAGCTACCTGGGTGGGACGTGCCCTGGATCGTTTCGAATCCCATTTACGTCCTAACAGCGGCAGAACGACAACGGCGCGCGGCCGCGGCAAGCCTCCCGCCGCCGCTCACCGTCACGGTACTGGACCACCTAGACCGATTCGACAGTGATTCCACGTTCGCGCCTGTTGCCGACGAAACGACGATGATCGACCCGCAAATCATCGCTCCTGACACGGGTCCAAACGGAACCTCCGCAGCCAGGATCGCCTTTCGCCTTGGCACGCCCAGTCCAGAGCACCCCTCCCCGTACGCGTCGCTCGTCAGCTATGAACAGCGAGACCTATCGGCGTATGAGGGCCTCGTGGTTTCGGTCCGAAGCGATGCCACGAGACGGTTTTGGTTGCAGGTACGAGACGAAAATCTAAGCGCACCGGAAGGGACGGAGTCTTGGTTCACATCGGTCAAGGCAACACCCGAGTGGCGTACCGTGACAGTGCCCTTCGACCAACTCTACAGTGTCACTCAGCAAAGCGACGGCTCCCTCGATCCTGCGAAGACCCAAGCTATCGTGTTCCTTGTCGACACGGGCGCCGCGCCGGCTGACGCAGAGGGCGTGATCTGGATTGACGAACTCGGGGTCTACTAAACGGAGAAAGTGGGACGCGACACCAGCGGATCACCGCTCTGACACGGTCGCGTTCACGAGCTGCGCGATCGCGGCCAAGGTGGTTTGTGCGGCATTGAGCCCGAGACGAAAGTCGTCATCGGTGAACGTCGCGTAGACATCGGTCGGCTGGTGCCAGTGCGGGTCCCATCCAGCACCGATGTGCATACCCCGCTCGTTTTCTCGGAGACTGATCGACGGCGTGATGTTCATGAATGGCGTCGAATCCGTGTTGGTCATGTGAGGCCCCACCATCGCGGGATAATCCGTCGCGAAGGCATCGTTCGCCGCCTTAAAGAAAAATGCTAACTCGCGCGATTCGGCAGCCAGGTCGGAACGCTCCTGGAACTCTATGTTGACGTCTGCTTCTGCGCGTTGGTCTCGACTCACTCTCCCATCGGGCCCGGGCGCACCATGGTCGAACAGCATCATGTCGTGCTGGATCATGCCGAGCCAGCGCGGTTCCGGATACCGTCCAGATCCCGGAGAGCTCTCGAGCCCCTGCCGTTCCCGCCGTTGGCTCACATAGGCGCTACTGCCGTTAAGTCCGGTTTCTTCGTTGTTCCAGAGCGCGAAGCGAATTGACTGGTTCGTCCGGACCGAGGGGTCACTGAAGATCCGCGCCAACTCCATGACGATGGCCGTACCTGAACCGTCATCATTCGCAGCCTGGCCAAACCCGTGGCCGTCCATATGCGCTCCAATGATGTACATTTCGTCCGGATTCGTCGTTCCAATTTTCGTGCAAAACACCTCAGACCGGCTGCCCGAGCTCGGCTCCTCGCTATTCAACGTACGCAGGGCTTCGTCTGGCTGGGCCATCGGGTCACGCACAACCCCGGTCCGTCGACGGTACCCGAAGATTGAGCTTCCTCCTGGACCCGAACCGTTTCGACCGATGCGTCCGCCAGTCGAAGTCCCGTCGGACGGATTCAGCGACGAACTGGAGCTCGCCCGCCCTTCCCGATCCCTCCGCGGTCGCGCTTCAAAGTTGTAAATGACGCGTTCAGTAGGACATCCAACCTGCTGGAGCCACGCCTCGATCCAGTCAACCGCATCGCGGTTCCGCTTGGTTCCCTGCCGACGGTCGCCGAACTGAGTCAGCCCCTTGATCGTAGCTTTGTAGCGCTCAAGATCGAGCCGTCCGACCAGAGTCCGCACCACTTCATCTGGCGAGACCGATTGCCATCCGCTCACGGCGCCGCCTAGAACAAATGTCAACACCATCCCGACAGCCACGGTCACCGCTCGCCTACACATCGCTGCCTCCCGGCGACCCGGCCACAATCGAAGCGGCAGAGCCGTCTGGCATCGGCCGGCAAGACGGCCAATAACAACTACGCGATCCCTGCACCGAGTACCCCAACGTATACGGCATAGAGTGATTGACTGGCGGCCATAAACAGGCGGTTCCGTCTGGTCCCACCAAAACAAACATTGGCACAACGTTCGGGGAGCCGGATAGCTCCGATCATGTCACCATCTGGCGCAATCACGATCACGCCGTCTCCAGCGCCTGCCCAGACGTTACCGTCAGCGTCACACCTGATACCGTCAGCCGCGACTAACTGGTCAGTGCCGGGTGCGCGAAGCTCGGCGTGTCGACGACCGTTCCGCAGGCGCGTCCCATCAACGTCAAACACGCGGATCTCCCGACCGGAACCGGTATCCGCAACGTACAAGCGACTGTAATCAGGTGAAAAGCAAAGACCGTTTGGTCCGACTGGCTCGTCGGTGACCAGTGCCACCTGACGACTCTGCGAGTCGACGCGGTAAACCGCTGGCGGTGTCTCGGACTCGGCCCTGAACCCCTCATAGTCGCCTCGAATTCCATACGGCGGATCGGTGAACCAGATTCCCCCGTCGGGATGTACGACCGCGTCGTTCGGCGAGTTGAGTCGTTTGCCATCGTATTGGTCAGCAATGACCGTCACATCCCCGTTCTGTTCGTAACGTGCAACCCGGCGCCCACCATGCTCACAGGAGAGCTGGCGCCCCTCGCGATCGAAAGTATTCCCGTTGCTATGACCGGACGGCCTTCGGAACACCGTGACGCGACCATCCTCCTGGACCCATCGGTGCTGCACATTATTCGGAATGTCGCTCCAAACCAGATACCGCCCCACCCCGTTCCAGGCTGGCCCTTCGGCCCACATCGTGCCAACGTGAAGCCGCTTGATCGGTGTGTTGAACAAGATATACCGACGAAATCTCGGGTCCAATGCAATGAGATCCGGGTCCGGGTAGGCCAGCGGATTCTGCCCAGACCAATCGCGAGATTCGTAAGGTGAAATCCTCGGCGTCTGCTGTCGCGCGTTTACCCGTGCGGCGACGCTCGACGCAAAGGCGGCCCCCAGAAATGCCCGGCGTGTCCACGTCGAATGACCATTGTTGTGCTGCTGCACCATAGTTATGTCTCCTGGTTCCTACCCAGTTGAGGCTCAGTGGCCGCGCGGTCCGACCACCCCATATCCAGAAGGACGAGAGCGTCAGTCAGAAAACTCATGAACCCAAACCGCAGTACGAACGGGCCGTTAGTTCCCGGTGTCTGAAATTCGATACAGTTTTGTCGCCGTCCGGATGATCAGGCTGCCCCGTGCCACCGCAGGCGTGGACAACGTCATCTCGTCGAGTGAATTTCGGCCGAGCACTGAAAACTCTGACCCGGCCTGAACGACGAACGTGTCGCCATCCTCGCTTAGCACGAAAATTTTTCCGTTGTAGGCCCAAGGCGAAGCCGTGAAGAGGGTCCCGGCGGTGATTCGCTTCCGCTGGTAGAGTTCCTCTCCGGTGCGGGCGTCGTAGGCCATCATGATGCCGCGGTCGAGCAAAGTGTAGTGGTAGTCGCCATAAACCAGGGACGAGGGGTTGTAGGACCCGAGCTGCGGATGGGACCACACGATGTAGTCGTTGCTAGTCGACCCTTCGGGCAGGGTGATGTCCCCGGTAGCGCCTGGGCGGATCGCGTAGACGGGGCGATTCTCGTCGGCAACATACCCCGAGTTAATGTAGAGCAAGCCGTGGTCCGAGAATGGAGTCGGAATCACAAGCGTCGACATCCCCGTGAGATGCCACAACAGCTCGCCATCTAGCCCGTAGGACCGCACACCCTCGCGACCAGTCGTGACCACTTCGGTCCGCACGTCGTTCTGCCAAACGAACGGCGTCGACCAATTCGACCCTTCGTCCCGTTCCGTCCTCCAGAGTTCCGTGCCCGTCGCCGCGTCAAACGCAGCCACATACGACTGTTCATCGTTATCGTTAACGACATATAGCCGACCATCGTGCAGAACAGGTGACGACGCCGCGCCCCATTCACGTCTAGGCAACCAGTCGAATTCGACCGACCACGCGAGGTTGCCGTCAAAGTCGACGGCAAAGAGTCCGATGTCAGCCATATAGGTGTAGACGCGCTCGCCGTCGGTAACCGGCGTCTCGGAAGCGAAGGTGCTCTTCTGGTGTGTTGGCAGAGACGGAACCGCCTCGTGTAACGTGCGCTCCCAACGAACCTCGCCCGTGTCAAAGTTGATGTCGTAGAGCACCCACCGGAGCGGCTCGGTCTGCTCAGTGATATAGGCGGCCGTCATTGCTCCCCCGAGTGAACGCGCCCGATAGTTCTCAACCGGCTGAATCGGGACCTCTGGCCCGGCCATCGCGGTGGAGGTCAGCACGAACACGTGGTCGCCCCAAACGATCGGCGAGGACCAGCCGCGTCCCGGCATGTCGATCCGCCAGGCCACGTTCTCATCGGGTCCCCAGCTGACAGGTAATGCGGGGTTGTCGGCGACAACACCCGCGGTCTCACCACGAAATTGTGGCCAGTTGTCCTGAGCCTCCCCCGTGGAAACGCTCAAGCAAATTAGCCCCACCGCGAGCACCGTCAGTCGTGTCGTCATCATGAACTCCTCAAAATCACCACAAAGCACCGGGGCGGCAACGATTTTGCGGTTATTCTAGCCCGCATCGGAGGTAACGTGTTCCACCGACAGCTCATGAAACTGCATTGCAAGACGGTAGCATGGACGACCATCGCCTTACTCTTTAGCGTACTCAGCGACGCGGTTGGGGCTCAACCACAGAGTGACCATTTCGTGCCGTCGAGGCCAGAAACGTTGAGTTGGGGCTGGTTTCCGATCGACAAGCCACCGATTCTGACCGTCACCTCAGGGGATACGGTTTTCGTAGACACACTGTCCCACGCAGGCTCCACTCAACGCGCCCACCCGGTCGAGTCCCTCGGCGAACTGGGCGTGGAGGCCAGTGAGATCCTACAGGACGTCATCGACTTCTGGGACTCTCGGGACGGACGACCGCGGGAGGGCCGCAGTGGTCACGTCATCACTGGACCGATCGCCATCGCCGGCGCCGAACCAGGCGATACGCTCGAAGTGCAGGTGCTGGACCTGACAACGCGAGCAGCGTATGGCATCAACAACACGGGTCCGACCAGCGGCGTCTTCGCACGGAATTACCCAGGGACTCGCCCTAGCGATCCCCAGCGGGACATCGAGAATGCTCGTCATCTCTATCGGACGGTCACGGTGGATGGGCGCGAGATGGCCCTGTTCTCAGACGACATCCGAGTGCCGTTAGCACCCTTTATGGGCATCATGGCGGTGGCGCCAGACCCTGTCCTGGGGCAACCTGGTGTCGAGGTGCCTGGCGTCCAAGCCTCCCGCCCTCCAGGTGCGTTCGGAGGGAACCTGGACATCAAGGACCTGACCGTCGGCAGCACGCTATACCTCCCCATCTTTCATGCGGGCGCCCTGTTCTACGTCGGTGACCCCCACGCCGCACAGGGTGACGGAGAAGTCAGCGGCACCGCCATCGAACAATCGCTCTCTGGTCGCTTCCGTCTCGTGCTACGCAAGGACATGCCGCTCTCAATGCCAAGGATCGAGACCGACGCCCACTACATCCTGATGGGTATCGACCTAGATCTCGATCGCGCACTCCAGCAGGCGGTGGACGAAGTCGTGTCGTTCCTGGTCGAGGAAAAAGGGTTGACCCCAACCAAAGCAGTATCGCTCGCAAGCATCGCTGTGGACTTCCAAGTCGCGGAAGCGGTCGACCTGACACAACTGGTAACCGGCAAGATTCCCAAGAGCATCTTTCGGTAACGGCGGACGGGCTGTGCCGCAGTGGCGACACAAAGGCGATTGAGAGGATTCGAAATGAAACGCATAACCGCCCTCGGGACCGTCGTGGTCGCGGCTCTGCTCACGGTCGCGATGACTAGCGGCACCGCTCAGGAACAACCCCGCGTGACGATTCAATCAATGGACGTCCGCGAGAACCTGTATGTCATCAGCGGCGGCGGCGGCCACACAGCCGCGCTCGTCACGGAAAGTCAAGGCGTGGTGCTCGTGGACACCAAGCTGGCGGGTTGGGGGCAATCGATTCTAGAAACGATACAGTTGCTCACGGAACAGCCAGTGACCACGATCATCAACACCCATACTCACGGAGACCATGTGGGCGGCAACGTCGACTTCCCGGCTAGCGTCGACATCATCGCACACGACCGGGCAGCGTCCAGAATGGCGAACATGGAGGCGTTCACGGGCGTGGGAGCCGAGTCTTTGCCAGATCGCACCTATACGGATCGGATGACGCTGTTCGAAGGTCGAGATCAAATCGACCTCTACCATTTCGGCGCTGGCCACACCGACGGAGACACGATTGTGGTCTTCCCAGCGCTTCGTACGGCCCACCTAGGCGATTTGTTCGCCTTCACGGGCCCACCGTACATTGATGTCGCTAATGGCGGCAGCGGCGTCGCTTACCCAGACACGCTGGACCGCATCGTGGAGTCGATCGAAGGGGTCCAGAGAGTGATACCTGGACACATCCCGCCGCCATCAGGTAGTCCAATGCGCGGCTGGACCACCTGGGCGGACCTAGAACAGTATGCGACCTTCAACCGCGAGTTCCTTGACTCAGTGCGCGCGTCGCAAGGCGTCGGCCGGTCCGTTGACGACGCAGTCGAGGCGTTGGATATTTGGGCGAAATATCCCGAGTACGATATGTCCCGTGCTGCCGCCAACGTCCAGGCAATCTACGACGAACTGAACGCACAGTAGCAGAGCCCTTCTAGGCACTGCGTAATGAGGACATATGAAGATCTTCGTGAGTAAGACCCGTTCGATAGCCTCCAGCGCCCTACTGCTGACACTCGTTGCAGTCACGCTTTCAGCGGACGACTGGCCCGAGTTCCGCGGCAAAGGTCGCCTAGGGGTCTGGACCGAGACCGGAATCTTGGAAGAATTCCCCGAGGAGGGCCTCGACGTGCGGTGGCGCACACCGATACATCACGGATTCGCCGGCCCTGCAGTAGCTGATGGACGGGTCTTCGTGACCGACTTCGAACGCGCTCGGGGACTCGACGGCACCGAACGCATCCTCTGCCTAGAGGAAGAAACTGGTACGGTTCTCTGGACCCAGAGTTGGGAAGTCAGCTATCTCGGTGTGTCTTGGGACGAAGGTCCACGTGCCACCCCAACTGTCGACAGCGACCAGGTCTACGCAGTTGGAGCTACCGGGGTCATGACTGCGCTACGGGTGGACACTGGCGAAGTGCTCTGGCGGACACGTTTCGTAGAGGACTTCGCGGCGGAAATCCCGCAGTGGGGCTTTAGCAGTGCACCTATCGTCGACGGTGACCGCGTGATCACGCTCGTCGGGGGCACGCCAGACGCAAAGGTGGTGGCCTTTGACCGGACCACGGGAGAAGAAGTTTGGCGCGCGCTCTCGTCGGTCGAGGCTGGCGCCGGCGTCGGACAGCCCGTCATCATCGAAGCGGGCGGGGCACGACAGCTCATCATTTGGCATCCGCTCGCGGTCTCTTCACTCGATCCAATGACCGGGGAGGTCTACTGGCAACAGCCGTTCAAAGTCGGCTACGACATGACCGTCGCCACGCCGGTACGACGCGGCTCGGACCTGTTCGTCACGACGTTCTACGACGGCCCGATGATGCTGGGGCTCAGCAACGACCGGCCGGATGCCGAAATGCGGTGGCGAGGCAACAGCAACAGCGAAATCCTGACTGACGGATTGCACGCTGTCATCGGCACCCCCATCATCAAGGGCGAGCACATCTACGGGTTCGGCTCGTACGGACAGTTGCGGTGTTTGGTTGCTGCCACCGGCGAGCGGGTCTGGGAAACACAAGAAGCGACCGGCGAACGTGCACGCTGGAGCAGCGCGTTCATGGTGCAACACGCAGATCGAGTATTCATCAACAACGACCGCGGTGACCTCATCATCGCGAAGCTGTCCCCGGAAGGCTACGAGGAGATCAGTCGAACCGCACTCCTCAAACCAACCTCTCGGCCGGGCAACCGCCGCGAACTCACCTACGTGAACTGGTCACACCCCGCCTACGCGAATCAACACATCATTGCCAGGAACGACGAGGAGATCATTTCCGCCTCGTTGGCGGCAAAGTAGGCGCGGTACGGCAGGTCCTAGAAGCCCCCTCCGACCGTCTACAGGTGCGGCCCACCGAGTCGTCGGCCCCACCCCGACGCACGGACCTGGATTCGGCTTCGGCCCCCCTCCCGCGGAGACGCTAGTCGATGATCGCTTGGTAGGTCATGGACGCCATGTCGGGCCGGACATTTAGATGCGTGTACGGGCGCAGCTGTTGCAGGACGATGCCAATCAGCTCTTCCTTCGGGTCGACCCAGAAAATAGTGCCGAAGGCCCCACTCCAGTAATAGGACCCCTCCGAACGGGGTGTGGCAGCCGGACCCAAATCAGTCACAATCGCATAGCCAAGTCCGAAGCCGTAGCCGGGACCCGCTAACCAGATTCCTTTGTCACCAGTGTGGTTCACGGTCATCATCTCGACCGTTTTTCGGCTTAGGAGACGCGTCCCTTCCAATTCGCCACCGTTCAGCACCATCTGTTGGAATCGGAAATAATCCCTCGCCGTCGACACGAGGCCACCGGCCCCACTGAAGTACGTGTGCGGCTCAGCCACGTACCGGCTGTCCGCCGTTGGCGCCTCGGACAGTACGATTTTGCCGTTCGCATCCGGACCGTACAATGCTGTGAACCTGGCGAGCTTCGACTCTGGGAGGTAGAAGTGGGTGTCGGTCATGTCGAGCGGATCAAAAATCCGCGTCTTGAAAAACTCGTCGAGCGTCTGCCCAGACATCACCTCAACCAAACGACCCACGATGTCGGTCGCGCGACCATATTCCCAGTGCTCACCCGGTTGGAAATTGAGAGGTAATTTCGCCAGACGCTTGAGCATGTCGCCGACCGTGTCGCCAGGCCTGGTTTGGGCGGACATCTCAAGAAACTCGGGTTGAGTGATGCCACGATAGCTGTTGGCTAACCCAGCCGTATGGGTCAAGATTTGCTGAACCGTGATCGGTCCTTCGGCCGGAATGGTCTTGTAGCGCCCCGTCACCCTCTCCTGCGGAGGCGATGGAATCGCAACCCGCATGTCGGAAAACTCTGGCAGCCATTTCGAGATCGGGTCGCGTAGTTGGAAGTGCCCCTCCTCGTACATCATCATCAGGGCTACCGAGGCGATCGGCTTCGTCATAGAGGCGATGCGGAAGATGCTGTCGTGTGTCATCGGCGAGCCGCTTTCGGCATCACGCTCCCCCTGCGCAGAAAAGTGCACCACCTTCCCCTGCCGCGCCACCAGCGTCACGACTCCAGCGGTTTCGTTGCGATCGATATAGCCCTGCATGACACCATCGATACGATCAAGGCGCTCCGACGACATCCCCACGGTCTCCGCTTCTGCGGTCGGCACGCCATCCATCTCCGGCAGGTCGGCGGCCGCGCCTCTCAAGCCCGCTGTGACGCATGTCGCCACGAGTGCGACCAAAACGCACCATTTTGTAGTGGATGAATTCATGAGAAGTCTCCTTGCCCGCTGTGAGCGTTACCTCCAGGTCGGAACCACCTCGCCAGCCCAGCGGCGAGTTTATCAGTAGGCTAACGGAATCGGGAGGCTGGCCCGCTCCGCAGGCGGATCGTGCTAGAACCTCGCCTAGCTGACCTGGTCCCCTGCGTTGCCATGGTCTGAACCCCAACGCTGACACAAGCACGACCGTATGCGCGATAAAATCCAGAGCACATGACCTCGGGAACAACGGGCGAACATCGGGGCGTCAGAAAGAAGGCCTGGCCTGCTCTGTCATTCGTGGGATTACTGGTCGCGACCACGCTGCTCGCCGCCGCATTCCAGGCCCCCGCCCGTCTAGATGTCATGAGCTCTGGCGGGTTTACGGCAGCCTACCTTGAATTGTCCAAGGCATTCTCTGAACAGACCGGCGTCGTACTCGACACGGTCTACGGCGCGTCCATGGGTGGCGCGACGTCCGCGATTCCGAGTCGCTTGCAGCGGGACGAGGCAGCGGACGTCGTCATCCTCGCCGGGGAAGCACTTGCACTCCTCGTCGGTAGCGGGCAGGTCGTTGCGGACAGTCGAGTCGACCTAGCGTCGTCACGGATCGGCATGGCCGTTCGCCACGGCACCGCCATACCGAATATCCGTACCATCGAAGCATTTACCCAGACTCTGCTTCAGACAAAGTCGCTCGCCTATTCTGCCAGCGCCAGTGGCACCTACCTGTCAACCGTACTCTTTCCCCGTCTCGGCATTGGGGAACAGATCGCCCACAAAAGCATTCGGGTTGTTGGGGAGCGCGTCGGCACCGTGGTAGCCCGAGGTGACGCGGACATCGGATTCCAACAAGTGAGCGAGCTGTTGCCAATCGAAGGGATCACTTACGCTGGACCGATCCCAGACGAAGCGCAGAAAATCACCGTGTTTGCGGCCGGAGTAACAACGAGCGCCAAAGACCCGGACACCGCGAAACGTCTAATCGCATTTCTTTCCTCACCCAACGCGGCCCCAATCATTACCAAGACTGGCATGACGCCTCAGCTGAGTATCCCATCACGCTAACGCCTGCAGTCCCGGAGTAACGGTGCACGCTACAAGATTCCGGACGCGGGCTAACAATCTTAAGGTGCATCGGAGATTCCCCGACCGCAGCCCCGAGCGATCATCCATTGGCCATCTCGACCCTCGCGCCAGTAGCGCAGGACGGGCGGAGCTGGCAGGTCGGTATACGGCTGGATCTCCACAAAGCTATAGCAGGGCGGCAACTGTTCCGGCTGCACTTCCTCCAGCAGTTCACGGTCAGACAAGCCCCGCTCCGCCTCGAATCGATCCAGCATCACCGGGGTCACGGTCCGCTGCCAGGCACCGCTATTAATGACGACCGGCGTCGCGGCGTCGCGGACCGGCGAGAACCCGTCAACGACATAGGTGCCCCCCGCTTCAACCCGAGTGAAATTTCCTTGCGGATAGTCAGCGAGATGCGTGTGCCCGTGGACGAACACCGCAATGGCAGGACCCCCGCCACGCCGTTGCTCCAAGTGGCGCTGGAACATCCGATCGCGCGACTGCCAGAAGTATTCGAACGCCGGTCCCGTTGATTCTCGTGTCCGGGGACATTCACTCACCACGGGGCCGGTGGGGTCCAATTGGGTCAGGATACGCTCAAATCGGCGGCGAGCACGGCGAACGGCTGCCCGGTAGTCGCAAAGCGCCCGCAGGTCACCATCGCTGAGGGTCCCCAGCAACTCCTCGAGTTGCCCAGTTTCGAACGCCCGTAGCGCCGTCGGCCTCAGACGGTCATCGTCTGGCACGGTAGACAGAAGGAACCCCGGACCGTCGGCGCGTATGTCGTCGAGGCGCCAGACAGGAGCCTCAACATCACCCCGATCAAGATCCATTCGAAACTGCTGCCACGAGAATCGGAACAGTAGCTCACGCAGCGCGACCGGCGGCAACTCGCGAGCCCGGTCTATGCCGGCAGCCGAGAGAGCGTATCCCAGTCCCGCCATTTCATCGGCGAAGTTGTCGATGATCGAAAATCGCGTTTCGTACTCGTCGAACAGCGGCTGAATGGCCTGTTGCCCGGAGGAACGAGCCAAGTAGCGCTGCCCGGCACGGTCAATGAATGGCAACGGCCAAGAATCGAATCGATCAGCGCGCGTCTCGAGTTGATGCCCGTGCTCAACCAACACCAAACCGTCGGCTGAACGCCACGCCCCTTCTGTCGCCACCACGATCCGATCGGACGGTGCTGGGAACGCGTCCACGGCGCGCACACCGACCTCCGCAAACAGCAGTGCGGCGTCGTGTTCACCCGGCACCAGCACTACGCGATTGTCCCCGGCGCGCGCGAAGGCCCCGATAGCAGCGAGTTCACGCGCGTGAGCTGACAGCACGCGATCGATTCTGGCTAGCGCC
>UINC01001281.1_pt1 | contig 24402 bp, 26 predicted proteins | sample 5385821 | NCBI WGS metagenome assembly UINC01 (sample SAMEA4666929, study PRJEB26691) | marine metagenome | isolation source: Pacific Ocean | place: Pacific Ocean | collected 2011-10-13 | reverse complement strand
TCTGTGGCCACATAATTCATTAACAACCAAATGCCTGAGATTAATTGGATTACTAAAACTACAATTAAAAGAACACCTGCCAGATACCAGAAATTCTGTCCTATAGGTGCTGGATATTTACTTAAATGCCTTTCAAAAGTATCCGTTAAAGGAAACCTATCATCGACCCAATTTAATAACCTGGTAAACATTAAGTCACTTCCTCATCTTCTCCTATAACCAGCACATCTTCGGTCTCATAATAATGTGGTGGGACAGGTAAGTTTGTGGGTGCAGGAACTCCTGAATAAACCCTTCCTGCTAAATCAAATTTGGATCCATGACAAGGGCAAAAGAAGCCTCCTTGCCAATCGGCATCAAAATCCGTTGTTCCTAGTTCAGGGTAAAACTTAGGTGCACATGATAAGTGCGTGCAAACAGCTTCTAAAACCACTATCTCTTCTTTTCTAGATCGATATGGATTTTTAGCGTAATCAGGCTGTTGTTCTTCTTCAGAATCTGGATCAGAAAGTCTAGATAAATTTTTACTTAAAGCTTCTAATGACTCCTTAGTGTGTCTCACTATATAGATAGGCATTCCTCTCCATTCAACCAACATCATTTCTCCTGCTCTGAGTTTACTAATGTCTGCTTTTGACGGAGCGCCTGCTGCTTTTGCTTGTTCACTCGGATTAAATGCTGCAACAAATGGAATAGCTGCTCCAATAACAGCTCCAGTTCCAACGATTGAGGTAGCAGCAATTAAGAATTTTCTTCTTCCTGGATTAGAAGGAGTTTTTGGCTGCATATTATCTTTTAGAGTATTGAGGCCTTTTTCTAGCTTTTCTTAAACCAACTTTCTTTCTTTCAACCTTCCTTGAGTCTCTTGTTAAAAAGCCTTCTTTTTTTAGAGACATTTTTAGACTTTCATCATATTCCACAAGGGCCCTAGCAATACCAAGTTGAATTGCACCTGCTTGTCCAAAGCTTCCTCCACCCTTAACAGTGGCCATAATATCTACACCATTAGACATTTGAACGGCCTCTAGAGGTTGTCTAACAACCATTCTTGCTACTTCCCTGCCGAAATAGTCATCTAATTTCTTTTTGTTAACAGTAATTAGACCTGATCCTTTTACTAAAAAGACTCTAGCTTTTGAAGTTTTTCTTCTTCCTACTGTAACTATTTGATCCAACTTTATTCCTTAAATATTAAAATGTATCCAATGTGTTTGGGTTCTGTGCTTGATGAGGGTGATCATTATCCTTATAGATCTTAAGCTTTGTAAGCATTTTTTTTCCCATTTTATTTTTGGGTAACATCCCTTTAACTGCCATTCTAATGGCATCTTCAGGAGAGTTCTTAATAACCTTATCTAAAGATTTTGATTTTATTCCTCCAGGATACCCTGAATGTTTAAAATATTTCTTTTGGTTCAATTTGTCCCCGGTTACATTAATTTTGTTTGCATTAATTACAACTATATAATCACCTAAATCTGCATTAGGGGTGAATTCTGGTCTGTGTTTACCTCTTAACCTTGAGGCTAAAGCACTTGCTAATCTCCCTAAAGTCTTATCCTTGGCATCTACTAAAATCCAAGATTGCTCTATATCTGACTGTTTAAAACTCTGGGTTTTCATTGAAATTGTTACCTTAGGGAAAGCGCGCGCATTTTAATCTACTACCTAGGGTAGATACAACAGGAACTTTAATAAAATTATAAATTTTTAACTGAAAAAAACTGTTTTTCTTTGTTATTTCTCATCATTATATTAACCTTCAAACATGGCGATCTTTTCTTCTAAAGAATACTTACCTTATTTAACGGCAGTTTTGGTTGGAGTAATATTCGGTGTTCTCATTTTAACTTTTATTAACAAAAATAACTTTCCGGCTGAAAATGAGATTATTTCTAAAAATCTAATAGGGAATTCTTTTAATGAAGCAGTAAATAAAGCATCTCCTTCTGTTGTAAATATTTACAGTGATGTACTTGTTAATGATAGGAGATCTCAATCTCCTTTTTCAGATAGATTTAATTCCATTTTTGGACTTAATAAAGCGAGAATACAATCAAGCTTAGGTTCTGGGGTAATTTTTTACTCAAATGGTTATATCCTTACAAATCAGCATGTTATAGGTGACAGAAACGTAGGAATTACTGTTGAACTTTCCAATGGTCTAAAAGAAAAAGCTAAAATAATAGGAATTGATAAAGGAACTGATTTAGCAGTATTAAAAATTGACCAAAATGAAGAACTGTCCTCAATAGAGATAGCTAATTCTGATAATCTAAAGATTGGAGATATAGTTTTAGCTATTGGGAATCCTTACGGATTAGGGCAATCAGTAAGCATGGGGATAGTCAGTGCTACTGGAAGAGAGTTTAATAATCCTTATTCAGATTATATTCAAACCGATGCTTCTATAAATCGAGGTAATTCAGGGGGTGCCTTAATAGATACTTCAGGGAGGTTGGTGGGTATAAATACCTTAATTAGAAGCAGTACAGGCGGATCAGAAGGCATAGGACTTGCAATACCTTCTGCAAGATTATTAGGGATCATAAATGATCTAATACAGTACGGGGAAGTTAAAAGAGGATGGTTGGGTTTTGGAATAGACAGAAGAGTTTTAGCAACACAAAATTTATTAAAAATAAGCTTTGTATATCCTAATGGACCTGCCAAAGAAGCTAATTTAGAAGAGGGAGATATAATTATTGAAATAAATGAACAAAAATCTTCTTATCCTCTTTTATTTCAGGAGTTTGCGAGATCTAAACCTGGAACAATTATCAAATTTAAGATTTTAAGAGATGGAAACTATTTAGATATTGATCTACTAACTTCTATAGCTTCTAACTAAATTTACTTTTTTCTTTCTTAAATTAAATAAGGTCCTGCTGCCTGAATTAAGAAATCCTTTCTATATCTGCTCCAAGAATATTTAATTTCTCTTCTATCCTTTCATATCCCCTGTCTATATGGTAAATCCTATCAATTTGAGTAGTCCCCTTTGCAACTAAGCCTGCTAAAACTAGACTAGCTGAGGCCCTAAGGTCTGTAGCCATTACCGGAGCTCCTACCAAATCTTTAGTGCCTTCAATGATAGCTGTATTTCCTTTTAAAGAAATCTTTCCTCCCATTCTGGCAATTTCTTGTACGTGCATAAATCTATTTTCAAATACATTTTCTGTGACAGTGGCTGTACCGTTTGCTATAGAGTTAAGGGCAATAAATTGAGCTTGCATGTCAGTTGGAAATGAAGGGTATGGTCCTGTACTTAAACTTGTAGCTTTAGGTCTATTTATTTCCATTTTCAAAGATATCCAATCTTCCCCAGATGTAATTAATGCACCAGCTTCCCTTAATTTACTTACAACAGAATCAACCGAATTAGGTCTAGTTCCTTTTATTTTTATATCTCCTCCTGTCATAGCTACTGCAGTTAAATAAGTAGCTGTCTCAACTCTGTCAGGCATAACACAGAAATCACAGCCCTCTAAAGTTTCTACCCCTTGAATAACTATCTTATCTGTCCCCTGCCCTTTTATCTGTGCACCCATTTTGATTAGGCAATCAGCTAAATCGACTACTTCAGGTTCCCTAGCTGCATTATTAATAATTGTTTCTCCTTCTGCGAGAGAAGCAGCCATTAATACATTTTCAGTAGCCGTTACACTAACTGGATCAAAATTTATAGTATTCCCTTTTAACCTACCATCAGATTTAGCATTTATGTAACCGCCTTCTAAAGAAATGTTAGCTCCCATAGTTCTCATTGCATCTATGTGGAGGTTTACAGGCCTGCTTCCTATGGCACACCCTCCAGGTAAAGCAACTTTTGCCTGATGAAATTTAGCCAATAAAGGTCCCAAAACAAGTATTGAAGCTCTCATGGTCTTAACTAATTCATATCTTGCATTTAAATTTTTAATAGAAGAGGCATCAACATAAACATCCATATCCTCATTTAACATAATGTCTAAACCCATAGAGCCCAATAATTCGATCATGGTAGTTACGTCGTTTAAATGGGGTAAGTTGCTGACCTTCATAGGTGATTCAGCTAATAAAGAAGCAGCCAATACCGGTAAAGCGGAGTTTTTTGCTCCAGAAGCAAAAATCTCTCCTTTGAGTTCTTTTTTACCTGTAATAAGAAGTTTATCCATTAAAAAAATTATTTACTAAATTGAAGTTACCCATCTTTCAATTACTACATCTAAATTATTTCCTTCTTTTTCCATTAACGAATAAAACTGATTTCTAAAAGTTAGCCCAAGATTAACACCATTTATTACTATATTAATTAATTTCCACTGTCCTTGTTTATTGAGGTACATATCATAAATTGCAGGATAAACTTTTGTAGACGTAACTATTTGTAAAGAAACCTTTTCTCTATTTCCCTTAGGTGATTTCTTTACCTCAGAAGAAACTAATATCTCCTCATCTTTGAATTCTGCTAAAGTTTTTGAATAAGTATCAAGAAGGCTTGCTTTAAAAACCTTGTTAAATTTTTCTATTTGCTCTTTATTTGCATCTTTATAATACCTACCCATTACATTTCTAGAAATTCTTTTAAAGTCAACTAAAGGTTGTAATGCAAATGAAATAGCTTTTATGAACTCTTCGGGATTTTCTTCATAAATATCTTGCTTTGCCCGCACCACTAAAACGATATCTTCATGAATTTTTTCAACATATTCAGACGAAGATTCTGCAAAACTTTGATTAAAAAAGAATAGAGAACTAAAAAAAAGTAAACTAAAACTAGAAAACAATGGTCTCATAAGTAAAAAGAGATAATTAGAGCTATATGAAATTTGAAGTTATTATAACATCTGCATTAAACAACCCTTATGAATTAAAGTTCAACCTTTAAGAGCTTTTAAGTGAATATTCTAACTTTCCTATACATAAGTGCTGGCGTTGGACTAGTTTGGATCAGTGCACAAAAATTAGAAAAATATTCTGTTTTAGCATCAGTAAGATATAGGATGTCGCCTTTCTTAATCGGTTCAACTGTAATTGCATTTGGAACTTCTGCCCCTGAAATGCTGACTAGTCTTTTTGCTGCTTTCGAAAACAAAGCTGTAATGGTAGTAGGTAATGTAATAGGTTCTAATGTAGCTAATATTGCCTTAGTTTTTGGACTTACCTTGGGAGTATTGTTCTTCAAAAAAGAAGACTTCTCATCCAAACCAGAAATTTCTTTAAATTTAATTATTCTTATCTTTTCAACGCTCTTAGTTTGGATAGTTATAGCCTTAAATCCCTTTAATATTTACTCATCCATAGTACTTCTACTAGCTTTACTCTTAGTTATTGTTATCTGGTATAAAAGTAATGCTGGTAATGAAACCCAGTTTGAAGAATCAGATGAGAAATACTTATTTTTAAAATTATTAGCCTCTTTAGCTTCTTTAGTTATTGCGGCTTGGTTGATAACCAAGGGCGCTTTCAATATTTTAGAAACCATGGGAATAGGTGAATTATTTGTAGGCTTTACAGTCCTAGCAATTGGAACCAGTCTACCTGAAATTGCTGCGGCACTGGCTTTAGCTGCAAAAGGGAGAAATGAAGCTGTGGCTGGAACCCTAATTGGCTCAAATATATTTAATGGCCTACTTGTTTTGGCAATACCTGGAATTGTTGGATCTACGGCTTTATTTAATTACTACCAATGGGTTCCATTACTTACTGTCCTCCTTATTGTTACTGTCATCTTTTGCCTATACCTATTCTTAAGAATAAATAAACCTAAACGTGCTAGTTTAGGTATATGTATTTTATTGTTTATAAGTTATTTCTTATCATTATCATTGGCATATAGTTAAAAAAAGAAACTATGAAAAAACCAAATCATATTAAATCAGCCTTAAGAACCTTAGACATTGAATCAAGAGCACTTACTAAACTTGCAGCAAATTTAGATAATAACTTTTCTAAGTTATGTGATTCGATTTTAAGTATTAAAGGAAAAATTATTACTATGGGTGTAGGCAAATCAGGCCATATAGCTCAAAAAATATCTGCAACACTTTCAAGCACCGGTTCTCCTTCTTATTTTATTCACGCTACTGAAGCTCTTCATGGTGATATTGGTGTCATTTCCAAAAATGATTGTGTGTTAATTTTTTCTCATTCTGGAGAATCAAAAGAAATAATAGATGCAATTAAACCTTTAAAAAATATTGGCTGTAAGATTTTTTCTTTCACTGGCCCTACCGAATCTACTATTGCTAAAAGTACTGATATCAATATTTCAACAGAAGTAGACAAAGAAGCCTGTCCTTTAGACCTAGCACCAACTTCTAGTACGACAGCAGCTTTAGCTTTAGGAGATGCTTTAGCAATTGCTTTATTGGAAAGCAGAGATTTTAGTCCTGACGATTTTGCTAAATCTCATCCGGGGGGAAAACTTGGAAAGCAGCTAACGTTAAAGGTTATGGATATTATGAGTAAGGGAAAAGAATTTCCTGTTGTTAGTCCAAACACCCCTCTCTCAGAGGCTTTAGTGGAGATATCTAATAAAGGATTGGGAATAGTTGCAGTAGTTGAAAAAAAGAAACTCAAGGGTGTTTTTACTGATGGGGACTTAAGAAGAACCATAGAGTCAAAAAAAGACATTCATAAAACTAAGATTTCTTTAGTAATGTCAAAAAAAGTAAAAACAATTGAACAGTCTTGTTTAGCTTCTGAAGCTATTGAAATAATGGAGAAAAACAATATTTACGTATTAATTGTTTTAGACTCAAACAAGATACCTGTTGGGGTCTTGCGTATGCATGACTTGTTGCAATCAGGTTTAGTATAAATTTTTTAAATGAAAAGAATAAGCTTTATTCTCCTTGTTTTTGTTTTCTTAGGACTATACCTATTTACTTATAATTCAAATTCATCTTTTCTAGATAAAGAAATCAAACAGACGCTTTTTACTTCCGTTTCTAAACCTTCATGGAAGATAGAAATACAAAATACAAAAGATTCCTTTGAATTGCATTCTTTAACAGCAACACAAGAAGAAAATAAAGGGATCTTTTTACTAGATGAGCCTATTTTTAGATCCTATTGGGAAAACAAATTCAAAAGTACCGCATCATCCGTGTATGCAATACTAGATCTGGGTGAAGAAAAATTGTTAATGACAAATAATGTCCATTTAACCATTACAGAAAGAGATGAAAAAATTGATCTGTTTTCTGAAAAAATAAATTTTGATATGAGGAATAAAAATTTTCGTTCTAAAAATCAAGTTCAGATGAAAAGTACTTCCTTTAGGCTGAATAGTAATGGATTTGATCTTTTTCAAAACTCAAATGGAGTGAATGAATTGATCTTTTCTAAAGCAGCTTTTGAAGAAAACAATGCTTCTAAGAATAGCTTCTATGGAGAGGCAGATCTTATAATTTATAAAAGCCCTTCAGATACTTTTACCTTGAAGGGTTCCGCTGAAATAAAATTTGAATCTACCCTAATTAGTGCTGAAGAAATTGAATTTAACTTTAAGACTAAAAAAATAATTAGTTCAAAAAGGTCTAAAATAATTAAGTCTTAAAATGAAATTACAGTCCCAAAATCTCACAAAAAAATATTCGAATAAAATAGCTGTTCAGAATCTTTCTATTAACTTAATACCTGGAGAAATTTTAGGGTTGTTAGGGCCCAATGGTGCTGGTAAAACTACTTTCTTCTACATGATTGCGGGATTAATAAGTTCTGATTCTGGAAAAATACTGATTGATGGAGAAGATATAACTAATAAAAGTGTTTCAGATAGAGCTAGTATGGGATTGTCATATTTGCCTCAAGAACCTTCGGTATTTGGACGCCTTAGTGTGGAGGAAAATATTATGGCCGCTTTAGAACAAAGAAAAGACATAACAAAAGAACAAAGGCAGCAGGAACTTGAAGAGTTAGTAGAAGAATTTCAACTAAATAAATTCTTAAAAACTAAGTCAAATAAACTTTCAGGGGGGGAAAGAAGGAGGGTTGAAATTGCTAGATCTCTAAGCTCAAACCCTAAGTTTATTCTTCTGGATGAACCTTTTGCAGGTATAGACCCAATAGCTGTATCTGAGCTGAAAGAGACTCTAAAAAAATTAAAGAAAATGAAATTAGGAATTTTAATTAGCGATCATAATGTAAGAGAGACAATGCAGATTTGCGACAATGTTTTAATAATGAGTGAGGGAAAAGCTATAGCTGAGGGTACGCCTTCGAAAGTATCCTCAAATGAGCTAGTCAAAGAGGTCTACTTAGGTAAAGACTTTTAATTAGAATATGAAGCAGGGGTTAAAACAACTACCGAAACAAACTCTTGCTTTAACTCCGCAACTTCAGAATCAAATTAGACTCATGTCCTTAAGTGGAAATGAGATTCGTAAGTCATTAAATCAAATTGTTAAAGAGTTTTGTGAAGAAGACAGAAGTAAAGAATATCTTCTTTTCAAAGACTTAGTTTTTGAAGACAGGTTTAACAACTTCTTACAAACGAGAAACCAGCCTCTAGAGTATCAAAACGAGATACCGCAAGAGAAAGACATTAAAGCAACTCTTTTAGATCAACTTTACATAGAAAACCTAGAAGAATATGAGATCCTCATAGGAGAGTATTTGATTGATTCAATAAATAAAGATGGAAGATTAGACAATAATCTAGACTACGAAGATATTTCTTTATTTGTATATGAAGCTCTCAACTTTAAGGTTGGCAAAAAAGAAATTGAAAAAATACTATTTAAAATTCAAAACTTAGAACCTGCAGGTTGTGCTTATAGAAATGTTCTCGAATCTCTTCTTATCCAAACTGATCATTTAGAGATACGAAATGAAGAAAAAAAAATCATTAAACGATTCCTTCAGAAATTTTCTAAAGAAAAAGTAGATGTAAGTAACTTGAGTCCGCAAATAAAAAAAGTTTTGCAAAAACTAAAGTTTAATCCCTGTATCCAACTAGATCTGGATGAGATTAGTTATGTGAGACCTGATCTAGTAGCTATAGAAAACTCGAATAAGTTAGAAGTGACTTTAAACGATCCTTTTTTAATAGAGTCTCTTACGCAAAACATTAAAACTTTTGTAAAAAGCTCCTCTTCAAAGAAAAAAAAAGAAGCTCTCTCATTTATTAATGGATTCGAAAGACGTCAAAAAACTCTTCTTGAGGTAGGAAAGTTTATAGTTTCAAAACAAGAGAAACATTTACTGGATTCTCAAGCTCTCACTCCCTTGACGCTTAAGCAAATTGCTACATCCATAGGCATTAGCGAATCAACAGTATCTAGAATAGTAAAATCTAAATACTTAGAATTACCTAAAAGGAACATCCCACTTTCGTCTTTATTAGAAAAAAAAGTTACTTTAAGATCTTCTGGAGGAATGGAAGTTTCGCCATCCCAATTAAAAAAATTAATAAGAACAATCATTCAAATAGAAAAAAAATCAGAACCTTTTAGCGATCAAAGAATCCAAAAATTTTTAAAAGAAAAATATGAGGTATCAGTTGCTAGACGTACCGTGGCTAAATATCGTCAAGAAGCTCATATTCTACCTTCAAGACAAAGAGTCTAGGAATAACTTAAGAAATTACTCGAACCATTCCACGAATTCTGTATTGGGGTCTTCTATTGTTCCAGTTATTTTCCATTTACCACTACTTAATTTATTCAGTGGTTTTTTAAAAGCTTTTCCAGCAATGAAAACAGTAGCCGCAGTCACAGGACCACCTAAAATTAAGGCATAAGCTGGTAAGTACTCCCTTAAAGGCAAGGTGATTACAATATCAAAGTCTAAGTTATCCAATTCTCCCTCTTTTGTTTTTTGTATAAATCCATCCCATTTAAACTCACCTGAACCACTTTTAAAGACTATAGGACTAGAAGTTTTTATTTGATCTCTTTTAAATTCCAAAGAACCCTCAACCCTGTCTGCTTGAAAACCTTTATTAAATTTTTCTTTAAAATTTATGTTCGTTAAATCTCCAAAAGTATTTGAAACATTAAATAAGCTTATTATTTTTAAAAAATCTGAAGAGCCTATAAAATCCGATTCAACTTCTTTAGTTACAAAATCATCTGCCCTAAAAGAAAGATTCCCTTGAATTTTATTTACATCAAATTGACTAGGTAGTCCCTCCCAATTTATATCTAAATTTAAATTACCTGCTCCTGCTAGAAAATTGAGCCCTTTATCACCTTCTTCTTCCAAGCCCAAAAGAGAATCAGTCAAATTCTTGGTTGAAATATTTCCTTGAAATCTAGTATTAACTTGATCATCTTTTCGAAATATTGAAAGTAAACTTCTTTCACTGGGCTCATCTTCAAGTCTCTTTCCTAAATCCAAGCCAAAACCACTAAACACTATTTTCTTAAAAGAAAGCCTTTCTTCATCTTTACTAACTAAAAAACTTAATCTACCAATATCTTTTTCTCTTAAAAATAACTTATCAACTGAAAAAGATATGGGGATAGTTAAATTATCTAAAAGATAAACAAAAAGATTGGAGTTATTAAAGTTCTTAGAACTTAACTTCAAACTAGACAGAGTAATTTCTATTCCATCTTTAATGGGCTGCTTTACTATTACTATGCCTTCAAATTCAGAATTAGAGGCTACGAACTCTAGATTTTTAGATGAAGCTTTCATCTTTAATCTTGTTTCTTGAAGTTCTAAAGGCCCTAATTTGATTGTAGAAATGAGTGAATCTTCAATACTTATCTTTTGCGGATTACCTTTTTCTTCAGTATTTGAAAATAAATAAAAATATTTAGGTATATCAACCTCTTTAATAGAGCCTTTAATATTAAGTTCATCCAACCTAAGCTGACTATTGTTGAGTATAAAATTAGTAAATTTATTTCTAGAATAACTTTCATTCAAATTAAAATTTTTGAGTTGAACAGTAGCATTAACTAGTTCTACTAACAGGAAGTTTTTTTGTTCTATTAAGTTAAATGGATATAGATCAATACTCGAAACTATGTTGAGCAGATTAATGCTTAGAACAGCGGAATCTGTATAAATTGAATTACCTCTTTCTTCATCTTGAATACTAAGTTCGCCTAAGACAATACGAGACTTTGTTAAGGACCAATCTAGGTCAGACACTAAGATGTTACTTTGGTAACCTAATTCTTCTGATACAGATTCAAATAGCCAAGTTATTGATTTCTCACTGCTGAATAATAAAGATACAAATGTAAAACTTAAAAAAGGGATAAAGAAAAGGATTAGTAAATATTTTAAAAATCTTTTCAATTTTTTTTGTCCTGTATTTAAATCTTAATCCATTTTCTTCGATAAATTCTGTGAACATAATGCGATGGTGACCAGATAAGGGCGTTTAATACCGCAAAAGCTATAGATATAAGAACATACTCCTTATCAGCAAGCGTCAAGGAATTGGGATTTGAATCATTTAGATCCACAGCAATCATGAATCTTATAACTATGAATATAAAAAAAATAACTAATGCCTGTTGAATAAATTTTAAAGGCCTAAATTGATAGAAAAATCTTTGAGAAAGATAGGAAATAAAAACTAATATTAAAGGATATAAACCTAGAACAGTTCCTTGTATAAAATCCATTAAAAATCCAAAAATAAAAGCAAAAAATAGATTCATTTTTTCAGGTAAAGCAATATTCCAATATATGAAGCTTAAAAGAAAAAGGGATGGCTTAATCTGGTCTGCTGTTTGAGAAAAACTAATAAGATCTAAAAAAATAAAAAAGATCAAACTTATACTGATAAGAGAATAACTTTTTAAGTTTTTGTTCATCTTTCCTGTTACTTTGCAAAAACTAAAAAGTACTCTTGCTCCTCAGGCAGCTTCAAAAATTCTACTTCAATATTAAGAAATTCATTATCAGGTTTATCTTCTACATGAATAACCCTCCCAACTAAATAATTGGGTGGAAAAACTTTTCCTAATCCAGAAGAATAGAGCTCTTCTCCTTTTTTGAATGTTGCAGTTTTTTTAACATTTATTAATCGACCTTTCCTTTCTAATCCATGACCTTTCAAAATTGCATGCAGTCTGCTTTCTGAAGATATCACTGGAATTAGGGATTGAGGATCCTGGCTTAACATAACTTCTACGCTTCTTAATCCCACAGATCTAATTTTGCCAATTATTCCTTCTTTTGATAACACTGGTTGATTAACTAGCAAAACTGAATTTGGATCATCTACATCTAAAATTAAGATTGGCTTGATTGGATTAGAGGAAAGCTTCATTTTTTGTCCCAATAAATAAGCCTCTTTATCTATTTGAGCGGATTCCCATACAAGATTCAGTTCTTGGTTTCTCGTTGTCAGATCTTTGAGCTGTGAATTTATTAACTGTAGTTTTTCGTTATCTTCTTTATAACTTGAAATTTTCTTTCTAAGCTCTTGATTAGTTTGCCAAATATCTAAGACTTTATTAATAAATTTACCTGGAACTTCTACAGTCTTATATATAGGCAGAAGTACATCATGAGCATATCCTCTTATTTCATCTGAAACTTTATATTTGATATCAACTAGTAAAAGAGAAAGACACAATACTAAAGAAATTAAAAAACTAGTTGAAGTTATAGGCCTTACTACAAATATTGCCTCACTCGTTATCTTAGATACCTTATGATCCCCTCTACTCATCAAAGAGATAATACCGAGCTAAAGAAAGAAAGAAAACTTATTACTTATTCTGTGGACAGAAGGTCAATGTCATACTTATCCATTATCTCTAGGGCTCTTCCACCACCCCTAGCCACACAAGTCAGAGGATCTTCAGCAACAATTACTGGTACTCCCGTTTGACTTGATATTAAAACCTCGATATCTCTAAGCAGAGCGCCGCCCCCTGAAAGCACAATACCTCTTTCAGAAATGTCTGCACTCAACTCAGGTGGAGATTGTTCAAGAGCTGATCTAATAGCCTGAACTATGGAAGAAAGAGGTTCCAACATAGAGTCATAAATTTGTTTGCTTTCCATGGTAAAAGTAACCGGAGTTCCTTCAGCAAGATTTCTTCCTCTTACTTCCATGTCTAAATCTTCTGCATCTGGTGAAGCTGCACCAATTTCTTGCTTAATTCTTTCTGCTGTTGAGTCACCAATTAGTACTCCTTGATTTCTCCTGATGTAAGCAATAATAGCTTCATCTAACCTGTCACCGCCAACTTTCAGAGAATTAGAATATACAACTCCGTTTAGAGCTAAAATAGCCACTTCTGTAGTTCCACCTCCGATGTCTACAACCATTGATCCACTTGCATCCTCAACTGGTAACCCGGCTCCAATAGCTGCTGCCATAGGCTCTTCTATAAGCCTAACTTCCCTAGCTCCAGCCTTTAAAACTGATTCTCGAATAGCTCTCCTTTCAACTTGAGTAGACTGACATGGCACACACACTAAAACTCTAGGACTTGGACGAATATAACTGTCTTCATGAACAGCTTGTATAAAATGCTTTAACATTTCTTCGGTTACTTGAAAGTCCGCTATAACCCCATCCTTTAAAGGTCTGATTGCAGATATATTTCCTGGAGTTCTGCCAAGCATCTTTTTAGCTTCGGCACCAACTGCTACTACTGTTCTCTGGCCCGCATGAGTTTTAATGGCCACAACAGAAGGCTCATCAAGAATAATCCCTTTTTCCCTTACATAGACTAAGGTATTAGCTGTGCCCAGATCAATAGAAAGATCGTTTGAAAATAATCCCTTTAAACGTTTTAACATTATTTACCAAAAAATGAATTTTTTAAAAGATGGCTACTCTAGCAACAGCTTAGTTTTTGAGCAAGGAACAATATGCTACATTAGCCACATTTCTACATAAAATTTATTATTTATGACTCTTAAAAATAAAGATTTAGAACAAATAGCTTATTTGGCTCGAATTAATATAAATAAAAAGAGCTTCCCTTCTTTAAAAAAAGAGTTAGAAAGTATTTTAGAGCTAGTAGCTAAGATGGATTCCGTAAACACGGAATCAGTAGTTCCGATGTCTCATCCTCTTGATATATCTCAGCCTCTTAGAAAAGATGAGGTTACAGAAAAAGATGATAGAAAGAATTTACAAAAAAATGCACCTCTAAAAAAAGCTGGTCTCTTTATGGTGCCAAAAGTAATAGATGAGGATGCTTAATGGAGGAATTTTATAAACTTTCCATAAAAGAAAAATTAAAAGGGTTAACGAAATCTACTTTTTCAAGTCTAGAGTTAACTGAATCTTACCTTCAAAGAATCAAGAAAGTAGATAAAAAGATAAATAGCTTTATAACTGTCCTTGAAGACAAAGCTATAGAAAGTGCAAGAGAATCTGATAAAAGATACAAAGAAGGATCTGCACTTCCCTTAGACGGGATTCCTATAGCTCATAAAGATATTTTCTGTACTGAAGGAGTCCTCACCACTTGTGGCTCTAAAATGCTATCCAACTTCGTATCTCCGTATTCTTCAACTGTGGTAGAGAATTTTTCAGCTAATGGTTCTGTTGTTTTAGGAAAAACCAATATGGATGAGTTCGCTATGGGTTCTTCTAATGAAACAAGTTATTTTGGAGCGGTAAATAATCCTTGGAGAGGAAATTATGTTCCAGGAGGTTCTTCTGGAGGTTCAGCAGCTTGCGTTTCAGCTGGCCTGGCTGCAGGGGCTACAGCTACTGACACGGGTGGTTCTATAAGACAACCAGCAGCTCTTTGCGGATTAACAGGAATTAAACCAACTTATGGAAGGGTTTCTAGATACGGCATGATAGCTTTTGCTTCTAGCTTGGATCAGGGAGGTGTTTTGACTAAATCAGCAGAAGATGCAGCATATATGCTAAAAGCCATGTCGGGTCATGACCCCAAGGACTCTACTAGCTTAAATGTAGATGTTCCAGACTTTGTAGAAGAAATTACTGAAGATATTAAGGGCTTAAAAATTGGTTTACCTAAACAATTCTTTTCTATGGATTTACCTGATTACGTAGAAAAAAGTATTAACGAGAGCATTAAGACATTTGAGAAACTTGGAGTTCAAGTAGAAGATGTGGATTTACCTCATATAGATCTTTCTTTACCCATATATTACGTCATTGCTCCAGCTGAATGTTCAGCGAATTTATCAAGATATGATGGTGTTAAATTTGGTTACAGATGCGAAGACCCAAAGGATCTAGACGACCTGTATATGCGTACAAGAGAAGAAGGTTTTGGTGCAGAAGTTAAACGAAGAATATTAATTGGAACTTATGCCCTTTCCGCTGGATACTATGATGCTTATTATTTAAAGGCACAAAAATGTAGAAGGCTTGTAGCTGATGACTTTAGTAATGCTTTTAAATCAGTGGATTTTATTCTTTCTCCAACTGCTCCCGATACTGCTTTCTCCTTAGGTGATAAAACTTCAGATCCAGTTGAAATGTACAAACAAGATATTTTTACCATACCTGCTAACTTAGCTGGCCTACCAGGTATTTCTTTTCCTTGTGGGGAACACCAAGGACTGCCTTTGGGAGTGCAGCTTGTCTCAAATAATTTAAATGAGAGTAAATTGCTCAGAATGGCTCACTATTTCCAATTGAACACTGATTGGCATGAAGCTTGGCCAGAAATTGAATAATGGATAAAGAAATGTCTAATTGGGAAGCAGTAATTGGTCTTGAAGTTCATGTCCAGTTAGCTACAAAATCTAAAATCTTTTCAGGAGCAAGTACTCTTTTTGGATCACCACCCAACACACAAGCTTGCAATATAGACCTAGGGATGCCGGGAGTGCTTCCAGTGTTAAACAAGGAAGTTTTAAAGATGGCAATCAAATTTGGTCTCGCTATCAATGCCAGCATTAATAGCCCTACTCAATTCGCTAGAAAGAATTATTTCTACCCCGACTTGCCTAAGGGGTATCAAATAAGTCAACTGGATAGTCCCATAGTTGAAGGCGGTTTTCTACAAATAGAAATTGATGGCGAAAAGCCAAAAAAAATAGGTGTTACAAGAGCTCATCTAGAAGAAGATGCAGGTAAATCCTTACATGAAGACTTTGAAAATCATAGCGGAATAGATCTAAACAGGGCAGGAACACCCCTACTTGAAATAGTCTCTGAACCAGAATTAACTACCTCTGAAGAAGCCGTCTCCTATTTAAAGAAAATTCATTCCATCATAAGGCATTTAGAGATTTCTGATGGGAACATGGCTGAGGGTTCAATGAGATGCGATGCCAATGTTTCAGTGAGAAAGAAAGGAAGTGATGAGCTAGGAACAAGAACAGAGACAAAGAATGTGAATTCATTCAGATTTGTTGAAAAAGCAATAAACCATGAAATAAAAAGACAAATAAAGATTCTAGAGTCTGGAGAAAAAATTACTCAAGAGACAAGGCTGTATGATTCTCAGCTTGATGAAACAAGACCCATGAGATCAAAAGAATTTGCTAATGATTATAGATATTTTCCTGAACCTGACCTGCTGCCAGTAGTTTTAGACAAGAAATTCATCGAATCAGTAAAAAATGAAATGCCTGAGCTTTCAGAAGAGAAGAAGAATAGATTGATCACAGAATATAAATTAAGTGATTACGATGCTGATGTTCTTTCTGTAGATCCAAATCTATCGAAATATTTTGAAGAAGTTGTTATTAATTCAAGTAATCCAAAACTAGCAGCAAATTGGGTAATGGGAGATCTTTCAGCTTTTCTTAATAAAGACAATTTATCTATTCTAGACACAAGAGTAGATGCAACAAATCTAGGAACCCTTCTTGCTAGAATTGAAGATTCAACAATTTCAGGAAAAATAGCTAAAGAAGTATTTGAAGAGATGTGGCTTTCACAGAAAGGTCCAGATCAAATTATTGAAGAGAAAGGTCTTAAACAAGTAACTGATTCAACAGAAATTGAAAAGGTTATTGACCAAGTATTTGATGAGAACCCTACTCAGTTACAACAATATAAATCGGGTAAAGAAAAGTTATTTGGTTTCTTTGTTGGACAGGTTATGAAAGTTTCTAAAGGTAAAGCCAACCCCGAACAGGTTAATAAATTATTAAAGAGAAGATTAGAAGAATAACCTTCAAGTAATTAACATTTCGAACAGTGAGTTACTCTAGGTAATAAACATTGATAGAGATTCAGCAACAAAAGCAGGCTTGTCAACTCCATCTATTTCCATAGTTATTTCAGTTTTCATTAGATACCTTCCATCACCTTTATCATCAACAGAAACTACCTTGCTAAGAGTTCTTACTTTCGAGCCTACATTTACAGGATTAATGAACCTCACCTTATCCAAACCATAATTAAACACATGTTTTAGATTCTCAGGGGCTAAAACAGCCTGGGAAGTTAAGTGGGGAATCAGAGAAAGAGATAAAAACCCATGAGCTATTGTAGATCCAAATAGCGGTGTTGCCTTTTCAGGATCAACATGAATAAATTGATGATCTAGAGTTGTATCAGCGAACTGATTGATTCTTTCTTGATCCACCTCAAACCATTCTGAAGTACCAATTTCTTTGCCCACGTAATCAACTAACTTTTCTGCCGGTACTAGTCCTATCATATTATTCTCCTGACTTTATTAAATGTTCTTTATATTCATCCCTTAAATCTCTTTTCAATAATTTTCCTGTTGCAGTGTGAGGAAGTTCTGAAACAAAAATTACGTCATCTGGCATCCACCACTTAGCAACCTTATCTTCCAAGAAAGCTAATATTTCTTCTTTAGACGGGTCTTTGCCATCTACTTTGACAATTAGTAGTAAAGGGCGTTCATCCCATTTTTTATGTAAGACTCCAATTACACAAGCTTCAGCTACCTCAGGATGACCGACTGCAGCGTTTTCTAGATCTATTGAACTTATCCACTCCCCTCCTGACTTTATAACATCTTTACTTCTGTCAACGATTTCCATGGATCCCTCTGGGTGAATCTTGGCTACATCACCGGTATCAAACCATCCATTCTCATCCAAAGAACTTTCATTTGTTTTGTAATACCTCTCAACAATCGTAGGCCCTTTTACAAGTAGACGACCGAACGCAACACCGTCTTTTGGTAATTCATTACCTTCATCGTCTGCAATAGTCATTTCTACTCCAAAAAAAGCCTTCCCTTGTTTCTCTTGGAGGTCATAGCGACTCTCAATGTCCATGTTATCCATTTCAGCTGTTCGGCTTGTGGCAGTTCCCAAAGGACTCATTTCTGTCATACCCCAACCGTGCATAAGAAAAACATTATGTTTTTCTTCGAATTCTTGAATCATAGCTCTTGGAGCTGCAGATCCTCCGACTAATGCAGTAGTAACTGAATCTAGAGTCTGGTTTGTTTCATTTAAATATTGCAAAAGACCTAGCCAAACTGTTGGCACTCCCATCAAAAGATCGGGTTTTTCTTGATCAATAAGTTCAAAGATAGAAGCTCCATCCATCATGGGACCGGGTAAGACCAATTTAGCACCAAACATTGCCGAAGCATAAGGGATGCCCCAAGCATTAACATGAAACATTGGCACCACAGGTAAAATTACAGAAGAACTTGATACCTTGCCAACATTACCAGAGCTAACAATCCAAGTATGCAAAAGCGTTGATCTATGAGAGTACAGTACCCCTTTTGGGTTACCCGTTGTTCCAGAGGTATAACAAAGACTAGAAGCTGTATTTTCATCAAAAACTGGCCAATCATATTCAGTTGGCTCATCGGCTATTAATTCTTCATAACAAATTACATTTTTTAGCTCGGTTTCAGGCATATGTTCTTTATCTGTAAGAACGATGATTCCTTTTATGCCTTCGAGGGAATCACTAATTGATTCAACAAGCGGTACGAAAGTTAAATCTACAAAAAGATACTTATTTGCAGCGTGATTTATTATATAAATCAATTGTTCTGGAAAAAGTCTTGGATTAACTGTATTTACTACACAACCTATTCCTGAGACCCCAAAATATAATTCAAAATGTCTAAAGGTATTCCAAGCTAAAGTGCCCACAACATCACCCTGTTGTAAACCAAGTTTTCCTAGTGCATTCGCTAACTTTCTGGATCTATTCGCAGCATCCTTGAGTGTATATCTATGTATTGGGCCTTCAACGGTTCTCGATACAATCTCTGTATCAGTATGATATATCTCAGCATGTTCAATTAAGCCAGATATCAATAACTGGCCATCTTGCATATTTCCTAGCATTTTTTTTCCTCTTAGTTATCTGTATTTCTTCTAAATATAATTTCGTTTAACGGATTAGAATATCTTTGAGAAGCCCACTCTTCAAGTCCCTTTTGATCTTCTGACTTGTAGAGTTTCATAAGAAAATTTAGATCAATAAAAAAATTCCATAAATAAGGTGCCCATTCCAACTGCAATTCACTTTTCCAGTCTATGCATAGTGGGGTTGAAAGTTTAAGTAAAGATTTAATATTTTCTAAACCTTCTAATGCAGGAACTTTGTTAAAAGGACCATTAAAGAAAGGTAAAATCTTTTCAAAACAGTCAGGTACATTGTTTTTTCTCAAAATGTCTTTAGTACTTCTAGAACCCTCTACTTGTGAAAGAATGATCGAATCTGTAATGGGTAGACCTGTGGGATTAATTCCTATTCCCATTGGACTATTTTCTGAAAAGTCTCTCCCTTGATAATCACCAATAAATAGTTTCCTTGGGCAATAGTCATTTGCGTAGTAGTTATCCCAAATAATTATGGGGTTATTAAGGACCTCTTTAAGACTAAGAATATCAGCGTCGCTAATGGTCTTACTAACTACCTCTTTTCCAGTCCATAACATGGGAATGGATTCAGGCACTTTTTTAGATAAAGTTTTAAGATAAGTTGAATCACTCAACTTGCCTTTTGCAAATTTATTGCAATAAACAGTTGGGCAAAAAATTAGGTTATTTTCTTTTTCAGTGAATTCGTTAACTGCGCAGAGTATATCTGCATGAGTGCTAGCCAAGTCATCGTCCCTTTTAAAATCTACATCATCAAAAAATATGGCAAAGTCTGTGAAACCAAGTTTTTTAAACTGTTTAACCTTCTTGAGAACAGCCTTGGTCGCTTTGTTCAAGTCATCGCTTGTACTTATGAGAGGGGATAAAGCCATATAGGTTCTAATTCCTAATCTTTCTCCTTCATTTTTAAAATTCTGAAGACCTATTGCCTTATCCTTTGGATAAATAGAAGTCCAGTTAGAGCGATGGTAAGGGTCTTCTTTAGGGCCATATACATAAAAATCCATAGAAAGCTCTGAAAGTTTTTTAAGTAGAATAGTTCTGTCATTCAGACTCATAAGTCTTCCATAAAACCCTTCTATATAACCTTTTTTAAGCATTGTATTAACCACAGACTTTACAAATTGGATCCCTTTCTAAATTAAATTTTCTAATTGAATTCGATAAAGCGTCAAATTCAATTAAATTAGAGGGAGTAGTTTTTCTATTTAAAATTAATTTAATTACTTCCAACGCCTGCCAAGAGCCTATAAGGCCAGTAACAGGAGGAAGAATTCCCAATTCCGAACAACTCTCTTCTTCTTCCATATTAGCTCCATAAATACATTGATAACAAGGTGATTCTTTCTTACTAAAATCTAAGGTCAATACATGACCCTTCCATCCAATAGCAGAACCAGAAATGAGGGGCTTCTTATTGTTAACGCAAATCTCATTAATTTCGTATCTAATTTTAAAATTATCAGTTGCATCAACTACTACATTTTCTTTGGTTACTAAGGAATCTAATTTATTTTTATCTAATTTTTCATCAACTGCTTTAACCTCTAAGTCAGGATTAATTTGATTTAATTTTTCTTTTGTAATTATGGCCTTATTAAACCCTATATCTTTTGAATCAAATAAAACCTGCCTATGTAGATTAGATATGTCTATATTGTCATAGTCGCAAACGGTTATATTTCCAACCCCCATTCTGGCTAAATAAGCAGAGACGACTGTTCCCAAGCCTCCTAAACCAATAACAATAGCCCTTGTTTTATTAATTGATCTTTGGCCTTCAATATCAATTTCAGGCAATACAATCTGCCTACTGTAGCGAAGTAACTCATCGTCTCTCATGAAATTAAAAAAGTTGAGCTTTTATCGACCTCTTATCCCCATTTAAATCAAAAATTTCTGAAATATTTTTAAAATTTAACTCTTTTAAGAAAAGCTTTAAATCTTTAGCCTGGCAAGGCGAGTGTTCTAGATACAAGAACCCTCCTTTCTTTAGAAACCTCTTTGAAGAAGTGGCAATAACAAATAAGTGCTCTTTTCCAGTAGTACCTGAAACCAGAGCCTCAAGTGGTTCATAACTTAGGCCATCTGACTTTAGCCTAATATCGTTTGTTTTAATATAAGGAGGATTGCTGATTAATAAATCAAAGCTATCAGGCTTAAAAGCATTTAACCAATCACAACATATAAAATTAACTTCTAAGTTGTTCTTTAGTGAATTTTTATAGGCAACTTCCAATGCATTAATCGAAATATCAGAGCAATAGATATCCCACTCTTTTTTTTCTTTTTTAAGAGATAAACCTATAGCGCCACTTCCAGTTCCAAGATCTAAGACTGATAGGTTAGTCTGATTAAAATTTAATAAAATGTCTTCTATCAAAATTTCTGTTTCGGGTCTGGGAACAAGAACCTGGTTATTAACCTCTAAATCTAAATTCCAAAAACCCTTCTTACCTAATATATAGGCAAGAGGTTCACCATCCATCCTTCTTCTTATCATTGACCAAAACTCATCTTTGCTGTCTTGATTTAGAGCAATAGGAGAGGCTAATAACTTTGATCTTTCAACACCAAGCAAACTACAAGCCATGAGTTCTAAATCTAGTGTTCCTAAATGTTGTATATTTTCTTGTTTAGCAATAGTTTCTTTAATAAAAAACTGAACAGTTTCACTCATAATTAACCTGTTTCTAAGTTAGCTAGCGCTTGTGCTTGATTGGCTTCAAGAAGAGCAGAGGTCATTTCTTGTATATCTCCGTCAAGAAAAGAGCCTAGGTTATGAATAGACATTTCAATCCTGTGGTCCGTTATTCTGTTTTGGGGAAAGTTATAAGTTCTTATTTTTTCTGATCTATCTCCTGAACCTACCATAACCTTCCTATTCTTTGCTTGTTCTGCGTCTTTCTTTTCAATTTCTGAGTCTAATAATTTAGCCTTTAATAAGCTCAAAGCTTTTTCTTTGTTTTTGTGCTGTGAACGACCATCCTGACACTCTACAACTATGCCTGAAGGAATGTGAGTTAATCTAACAGCTGAGTCAGTTTTATTTACATGCTGACCTCCTGCACCAGAAGCTCTAAACGTGTCTACGCGCAATTCATTCTTATCTACTTCAATTTCAGAGACTTCTGACATCTCTGGAAGAACTGCTACTGAACAGGCTGAGGTATGGATTCGTCCCTGAGACTCAGTTTCTGGGACTCTTTGTACCCTATGTACTCCAGCTTCAAATTTAAGGTCCTTAAACACATCGCTACCCTCAATTCTAGTAACTAGCTCCTTATAACCTCCATGGTCCCCTTCCCTTACACTAACAACTTCAATTTTCCATCCTCTTCTTTCTGCTACTCTTGAATACATTCTAAAAAGGTCTCCAGAAAACAAGGCAGCCTCATCTCCTCCAGTTCCAGCTCTTATTTCTAAAAAAACATTTTTTGAGTCATCAGGATCTTTGGGAAGTAAAAGGCTCTTGAGTTCTACTTCAAGTAAGCTAAGTTTATCTCTAAGCTCTTCTAATTCAGATTCAGCTAATTTCCTAATATCTTCATCTTTGTCTTCTGACATCTGAGAAGCTTCTTTTATAGCCTCCTGAATTAAAGAAATTTCTTTAAAAGCTTCTACAACTGGAGAAAGTTCTGAGTATTCTTTGGTCAGGCTAATGTATCTTTTTTGATCTTGCGTCACATTAGGTTGACTTAACAAAACCTCTATTTCATTAAATCTTTCTGAAACTTCTGATAATTTATTTAAAATACTTTCATTCATTAGTTTAGTCTGTAAAAATTAGATAATTAAGAAGTGACCATACTCAATACAAATTTAAGAAACATTTCTATTGTTTTTATCATAACGACAGCCTTAATAAGCTGTACTTCAATTAATCAATTTACTCCTTCTACTCAAATTATCCTTCAAAAGGAAGATTTTACTATAGAGGGAAAATTTAAAATTAAAATAAACAGTATTCGTGAAAATGGGTATTTTCTCCTAAAAAAACAAAATAACACTGTTAATCTTACATTGGGTAGAAATTACTTACTTCCTGAAAGAGAGCTAATTTTTGACTATAAAGACTTGATTGTATTGTCAGAATTAATTAATGCCGAAGATAAAAATTTTACATACAAGCCTTTCCCAAAAAATTTAAGAGTTGAGCAGCTTATCTCCCTAATACTAGGAAAAGAGGATCTAAAACAAATAGATTCTTGGTATATAAATTACCCCCAAGGTATAAAAGAGATTAACGGATTTCAAGTTCCACAAAAAACGCTATTAATTTCTGGGGATTCCTCCATTGAGTTTATCTTAAAAAAATTCACCTTGATTTGATTGTTTTATGAAAGTTAAATCTCCAGCAAAACTGAATCTCCACCTAGAAGTATTAAAAAAAAGAAAAGATGGTTTTCATGAACTTAGAACAGTTTTTCAACTTATTGATTTACAAGATGAAATTGAATTTGAAGTAACAAGCAATAAAATTGATCTTGTTGAGAAACCCCTTCCTATTAAAGATAATCTGATTCTTAAAGCAGCACATCTTTTAAAAGAAAGGACTAAAGCAACTCAAGGGGTAAAAATACTTCTAAATAAAAAAATACCTATGGAAAAAGGTCTTGGTGGGGGTAGTTCAAATGCAGCTACTACACTGGTTGTGCTTAATAAACTTTGGGAAACTAATTTAAACAAAGATCAACTTATAAAAATTGGATTAGAGTTAGGGTCAGATATTCCTTTTTTTATTCATGGTATAAACTCCTGGGCAGAAGGAAGAGGAGAAATTTTTAAACCTTTAGTACTACCTAATCAGTGGTTCCTTTTAGCTTTTCCTAAAACTAATATCAGTACCAGAATGGCATTTAGTGATATTCATATACCTAAAACTTCACCCATAACCAAACAGGAATTTTTAAATGGTAACTCAAAAAATAGCTTCACTAACTGGGCTAAAGAAAAATTTCCTGAAATAAAAAAAATCTTTGATCAGTTAAAAAGTTTAGGAGTCCCCAGATTAACAGGTACAGGTTCAACTTTATTCTTATCCTTTAAAAATGAGAAAGAAGCTCAAAAGGGTCTTGAAGTTTTTCCTCAAGGAATTTTGGTAAGAAGTCTAGATCATTCGCCTTTAACGGGGTTAATGGAATAGAATACGCACGCAAAATGTTGGGGTGTGGCCAAGCGGTAAGGCAGTGGCTTTTGATGCCACCATTC
>UINC01000810.1_pt1 | contig 24442 bp, 24 predicted proteins | sample 5385821 | NCBI WGS metagenome assembly UINC01 (sample SAMEA4666929, study PRJEB26691) | marine metagenome | isolation source: Pacific Ocean | place: Pacific Ocean | collected 2011-10-13 | reverse complement strand
CGAGGATTCTGAAGAGGTTCAAGGGAATGCTAATGCTGTGGTAGATGAAGTTGGAGAACAAGCTTCAGGCTCGGAAGAATCGAATGACTGAGGCCCTCCAAATTCTAGGCTTGGCGCGCCGGGCTGGTGCAGTTGCTCCTGGAACCGCCGCTACTCGTCGGTCGATAAGTCAAGGTGAGGCGCGAGTAGTCTTGATGGCTGAAGATGCTTCGTCGGCTCAGCTGGACAAGATTAGGCGAACCATGCGCAACCGGGTAATCCCCCAGGTATTGCTTGGGAATAGAGCAACATTGGGAGCTGCGATTGGGAAGGCTCCAATAACAGCGGTTGCGGTGACAGATGCGTCCTTAGCGGGGCGACTTTTGGAAAGTATAGATGGTGAAATCATGGTGGATGAGGGGAGGGATTAGGTAAAGAATGCGTGTCCAGGAGCTTGCAAAAGACCTTGGAGTAGAAGCTAATGCTCTCATAGCGCTGCTTCGGCAAATGGGGATCCCTGTTTCCGATGCACGTTCAGTTATTAACGAGGCCCAACAGGCTAAGGTTCTCGCGAAGATTGAGCGTGAGCGAAGAGCTGGCCATTCTGATCCGGCTACGGCGATTCAGGCAGTATTAGAAGAAGCGTTGCCCGCACCCAGTCGTCGTCGTCGTCGTCGTCGGGCATCCGAAGTCCCGCCGCCGGATCCTGAGGTTACAACCGAGTCTGATGTTGGGTTGGAAGAAGGATTGGCTGATGGGGAAGGCGCCGAGGTGGGAGATATGCCTGAGCTAGCAGGTATAACAGAGCCTGACCCATCGTCCCCGGGAGTTAAGAAGGATGAAGAAGATCCTGAGTCAGAAGATTTGGATCTTGGTATTCACCTGAGCTTAGACACTACAGAAGTCCTTGAGGATCTAGATGGGCTGGAATCAGATGAGGCGGAACCGACGGAAACGGATAGTGCGCTTGATGAAGGTGAAAGCTCACAGATCTCCGAGGTAATTGAAGGAAAGATCGAGGTCCAAGATCGTTTGGTGTCAGATAAAGCGGAGCCCCTTGAGCCGGCGCGTGAGGGTGGTCCGGTCAGGAAAATTCGTCAACCGACCCCCTCTCCTGCTGCCAGTGCGGGACCAGGTGGTCAGGTTCGGATTCAGGCTGAGGGCTACACCGCTGATGGTCGTCGGCAACGCAAGGATAAGAAGAAGGGCAAGAAGCGACAGCGTGTCGACAAGGACGCTGTGCAGTCAAACATCCAGCGCGTCATGGCTGAGATCAAAGGAGGTTCTGGGAAAAAACGAAAGAAGAAGAAGGGACGTCAAACAGTTGAAGAGCAAGAAGCTCAGGTTGAGCAGGAGCGACAGGAGGAAGAACGGGAGCGTACAACGGTTCGGGTGAATGAGTTCCTTACAATTGCAGAGTTAGCTGACCTCATTGATGTATCCTCGACCGATATCATCGGGTCTGCGTTCAAGAACCTAGGTCTTCTAGTGACCATTAATCAGCGGCTTGATTTTGATCAGATCGAGATGTTGCTGGAAGAGTTCAATTTTACTGCGGTTCGAGAAGAAGAGTACGTTGCAGAGCCGGAGTTCGAAGAAGTGCAAGATGCGCCTGAGGATCTGAAACCACGTTCTCCGGTTGTTACCGTCCTAGGGCATGTTGACCATGGAAAAACCCTCCTGTTGGATCGTATTAGGGACACAAATGTGGTTGCTGGTGAGGCGGGTGGGATCACCCAACACATCGGAGCTTATCATGTAGATGTTGAGGGAGGTCGTAGCATCACCTTCTTGGATACTCCGGGCCATGCTGCTTTTACTGCAATGAGAGCGCGAGGTGCAGAGATAACTGATGTCGTGATCCTAGTAGTTGCTGCAGACGACTCTGTCATGCCGCAAACCGTCGAGGCAATCTCTCACGCAGCCAATGCAGGTGTGCCTATAATCGTTGCCATTAATAAGATTGATCTTCCGGCTGCCGACTCAAACAGGGTCAAACAAGGTCTATTACAGCACAATATTAATGTCGAAGATTTTGGAGGAGATGTGCTCGCGGTTGATCTGTCAGCCAAGACGGGAGAAGGGGTCGAAGAACTACTTGAAAAAGTACTACTCCAAGCGGAAATGCTTGAACTCAAGGCAAATCCAAACCGAGACGCTCAGGGCACGGTTATTGAAGCTCAACTAGATGTTGGTAAGGGTCCTGTCATTTCAGTGCTCGTTAAGAGTGGTACACTGCAAGTAGGGGACTCGTTTATCTGTGGATTTTTTGACGGTAGAGTGAGAGCTCTCCTCGATGAGCGCGGGCATAGCATTGACGAAGTTGGCCCAGCGATGCCAGTGCAGGTTCTAGGCGCCGGTGGTGTGCCTCAAGCTGGAGACATATTTCAGGTGATCAATCCTGATCGTGCTTCAGAGATCGCAGAGAAACGGCAGCGTTTGGAAAGAGAAAAGCAACTGCGTATTCGCGAACGTGCTGTCAGCCTAGGGGATTTCGGGGCACTTGCTGCGGCAGGCGAGCTTTCAACTCTTCCCTTGGTTATAAAGGGGGACGTGGATGGTTCTGTTCAGGCACTATCAGATGCCCTCGAACAAATAGGTACCGATGAAGTACAAGTCGATATCGTCCATCGAGGAGTTGGTGCAGTCAATGAATCTGATGTGCTTCTTGCGCAGACGGCAGGGGCGGTAATCCTAGGCTTTAGTGTTCGTCCCCAAACCGCAGCACGTCAATCAGCGGATAGAGAGGGTGTGGAGATTCGTGTTTATGATGTGATCTACGAAGCTGTAGATGAAATAACAGCGGCACTTGAAGGGATGCTTGCGCCAGAGCGAAGAGAGACAGTAGAGGGTACGGCGGAGGTTCGCGAAACCTTCAAGATCACGAAACTAGGTACAATTGCCGGGTGTTATATATCTGAAGGTCGAATGGACCGTAAGGGCCATGCGCGTATCATCCGTGACGGGATAGTGATCTACGATAGCGAAGTGAGTTCGCTAAAGCGTTTCAAGGACGATGTGAAAGAAGTTCGAGAGGGGTTTGAGTGTGGCATCGGTGTCAAGAACTTTAATGATGTGAAGGTTGGGGATCTCATTGAATGCTACACGGTTCAGGAAGTTGCCCGGACTCTCAATTAGTATCACTCATGATTCTCAGATACTTAATCTGCGAAGTCCTGATTTCCTAAGGCAGTTACTCACAGGGGCATAGGTTAGATGGTTATTGCCTCAGCCACTTGGGAGTTGAATCTCCCGGAATGTTCGTCGCTCAAAGAGAAGCGATCGATTCTCAGATCCTTGAAGGACCGTTTGCGGAATAAGTTCAACGTGTCTGTGGCCGAGACTGCTTTTCAAGATGTGCATAAGAGAGCTCAACTGACTATAGCCCTAGTCGCTTCGAATGGGCGCTATGCAGAATCTGTCTTGGACAAAATGGACAGTTTTGTGGAGCGTAATGGAAAGGCTCTTATCGTCTCCGTGCAGAAGAGGGTCCACTAATGGTGACTAAGCGCTTGGCCCGACTCAATGAACAGCTTAAGCGTGAGATTTCTGAGTTGGTTCACAGGAAAGTGAGAGACCCCCGGGTTGGTCCAGTGACTATTACGAGTGTCGAGGTCGCTGGAGATTTGAGTTCAGCCCGAGTCTATGTCCGCGCTCAGAATACGAATGATGGATTGGGCGAGTCGCTTGTCGGGCTCGAAGCTGCAGCAGCATTTCTTCGTGGGGAACTCGGTCGGTTACTACACTTACGTCGTGTCCCAGAATTGCGATTTCAGAAAGACCACTCGTTAGACCAAGCCCGCCGCATTGAGGAAATCCTCGCTGATGTGGTTCATCCAGATTTGGATGAAGACGAGGAACATCACGAGTGAGTTATGTTGGCCCGGACTTGGGCTTTGTTCTTCCTGTCGATAAACCTTCGGGACCAACATCCCACGATATCGTTACCATGCTGCGCCGTGCACTGGTGACCCGGAAGGTCGGACATACAGGTACTCTAGATCCGTTCGCGTCAGGGCTGCTTCTAATGTGCGTTGGTTATTCAACTCGGTTATCAGAATACTTGGTCGGGTTGGATAAGTCCTATGATGCTGTGGCGTTACTAGGGGTTTCAACAACGACTGAAGATGCTCAAGGAGACGTGACCGATGAGTCTAGAGGGTGGAAATGTCTTACCGCTGATCAAGTTGATGAGGTACTTAATTCATTCCAGGGCGACCTAGAACAAATCCCTCCTCAATTCTCTGCAAAGAAGATTAAGGGAGTGCCGATGCATCAGCGTGCTAGACGTGGTGAATTTGTTGATCTCCCAGCCCAGAATATAAGGATTCACCAACTTGAGTTACTTGGTATGGATCTACCAATCGTACGTTTCCGCGTGCGTTGCTCTAGCGGTACTTATGTTAGATCTCTGGCTAGGGATATAGGCGATAAACTGAAAGTCGGAGCTCATTTGGTCGAACTACGCCGCACTTCGGTTGGTGATTTTTCGGTAGAGGATGCGGTCAAGGTCGATCAATTCTCTGATGGATCTAGAATCGAGAAGCGATCAATCGATCCCTTGAGAGCTGTAGGGCATCTGCCTTCAGTGGAGGTCAGTCAGATCGACGTAGAGAAGCTTGCCTGTGGGAAGACCATCCCATTTGAAGACCCAGTTATATCCAGGCTTGTGGCTGTATCGAAAGAGGGGATTCTTATCGCCATTGCTGAAGCTAGGGAGGGTTATCTTCAACCGAGAAAGGTCTTTGTTCAGTGAGGAATAGTAGATGGTCACACATGTCCGGGGTCCCTGATGATGTTGGGAGCATTGTGACTGTCGGCACCTTCGACGGTATCCATCTAGGGCATTGGACGATACTTCGGGAAATAAGTGAGAGAGCGCGAGTTACTAAAAGGAGAAGTGTACTCGTGACCTTTGAACCACATCCCCTAAAGGTTTTGAGGCCAGAATCAGCCGTACAGTCACTTACCACATCACTGGAAAAGAAGGAGATTCTTACCGAGAGCGGCCTAGACTACGCCGTCTTCATTGCCTTCAATAAGCTGCTTTCAAGATATCAGCCACTCCAATTCGTCAAGGAAATATTGGTTGAACGTTTTCACGTTGAGGAACTCGTGATTGGCCATGACCATGGATTTGGTCGTGATCGGTCAGGCAACGTTGATACACTGAGAGAGCTTGGAGCAGAACTGGGTTTTCAAGTTGATGTTGTAGAACCCGTTGAGGCCGGTGGCGCTATAGTTTCCTCAACTCGGATTCGTGCTGCAGTTGATGCGGGTCGTATGGACGAAGTGGAGCTATGTCTTGGCCGTCCATACTCTTTCTGCGGCACGGTAGTTTATGGAGAGAAGCGTGGCCGTCACCTCGGGTTTCCAACCGCTAACCTTTCGGTGGCCGATAAAGATAAGCTCATGCCACGTCCGGGGATTTACGCGGTGCAGTGCAGGGTAGAGGGCGAGAGGTATCCGGGTGCCCTACATCTGGGACCACGCCCAACCTTCAAAGGATTTGCTCCAAGCGTAGAGGTTCATCTCTTAGACTTTGATCGAGATATCTATGGGTCTGAGGTAACGGTAGAATTTGTAGAATTCCTCAGAGAGATCGTATCCTTCGATAGCCCTCAGCGACTGATTGCACAAATGGGACAGGATGTACAGACAGCTCGCCGTGCAGTAGACGAAAGAGCAAGATCAGTCTAGCTTTTCGACTAGAAAATTAAGCTTCCCTTGAAGCGATAGACTCTCGCGGAGGCACGACGCTAATGGCGATCGTCAAAGAAGATATTATTGTAAAGTACCAAATCCACGAAAATGATCGTGGAAGTGCCCCGGTCCAGGTGGCGATTCTTACGGCTCGCATCAATGATCTCCGGACCCATTTTGAGGCTCACAAGAAGGATCACCATAGCCGACTAGGCCTGCTGAAAATGGTAGGGCGCCGGCGCCGCCTTCTGGAGTATCTTAGAAAAACGGACATCGAACGATATCGCGAACTTATTGCTGATCTAGGACTGCGACACTAATCCCTCCGAGGGTGTTGCACGCTCCGGCTGGGAGGCGGCCTTCGAAGTTGCTGCGGACGGGCTCACACAAGTGTGTGCTCCCTGGCAGCGGTCGCTCTCTCCTTCGGCTCTTGCATCCCTTCGGCATTTAAACCTAAGCGGGGGGAAATCCCCCGGTAAAACCGAAGTGAGTAAAACAGAATGATTAAAAGGATTGAGCATCAATTCGCCGGGCGAACCCTTTCGCTCGAGATAGGTCGTATGGCAACTCTCGCACAGGGTTCATGCCTGGTTCAGTACGGCGACACAGTTGTTCTGTGCGCCGCGACAGTCCGAGACGGACCGACGCATCTCCCCTTCTTCCCGTTGACGGTAGAGTACCGGGAGAAGACATATGCGGCAGGGAAGATCCCGGGTGGCTTCTTCAAACGCGAAGGCCAGCCCGGTGAGAAGGAAATTCTCTCGGCCCGCATGATCGACCGACCGGTTCGGCCGCTGTTCCCTGACGGATTCATGCACGAGACACAGCTCGCGTGCTTCATTCTGTCGGCCGATCAGGAAAACGACGCGGATGTGCTCGCGCTGCTCGGCAGCTCGGTCGCGCTCAACATGTCCAAGATCCCGTTCAACACGCCGGTAGCATCGGTTCGCGTCGGTCGGATCAAGGACACGTGGGTTCTCAACCCGACGTTCCAGCAGCTCGAGTACTCGGACGTCGACATCGTTGTGTCGGGCACTTCCGATGCCATCACGATGGTCGAGGGCGGCGCTATCGAGGTGCCGGAGGCCGACATTCTCGAGGCGCTCGACATCGCGCACGGCGGGATCAAGGAGCTGTGCGCGCTGCAGGTGGAGCTGCTCGAGGGGCACCTTGTGCCCGATATGGAGTGGAGCCCGATCGAGCCCGATGCGGATCTCAGGGCGAAGGTGGAGGGCGTCGCTGAGTCCAGGGTCGCCGAGGCGCTCAACCTTGCCGACAAACAGGAGCGCAATCAGGCGATGGCCGCGGTGACCGAAAATGTCATCGCCACGCTGACGGCGGAGGATGAGGCCTACGCGGATCAGGAAAAGGACATTGGCGAGATCCTCAGGGGGATCGAGAAGCGCACCATGCGCCGTCAGATCCTGGACAAGGGCGAGCGCGCTGATGGTCGTGGTTTGGATGAGGTTCGCCAGATTACGTCGGAGGTCGGAGTGCTCCCGCGCACGCACGGATCAGCGCTCTTCACCCGCGGGCAGACGCAGGCTCTCGCCGTGGTCACCCTTGGGACGTCACGTGACGAGCAACGGATCGATTCGATCGATTCACACGAACAGATCAACAAGTCGTTCATGCTCCACTACAACTTCCCGCCCTTCTGCGTCGGTGAGGCGAAGCCGTTCCGCGGACCGTCTCGGCGTGAGAAAGGGCACGGGCACCTGGCGGAGCGCGCGATGCAGCCGCTCTTGCCGACGTACGACGACTTCCCGTACACGATTCGCGTCGTGTCGGAGATCCTCGAGTCGAACGGTTCGTCATCGATGGCATCGGTCTGTGGCACGTCTCTCTCGCTGATGGATGCCGGCGTGCCGATCAAGGCAGCCGCCGCAGGCGTCGCGATGGGACTCATCAAGGAGGGTGATAAGGTCGCGATCCTGACCGACATCCTGGGTCTCGAGGACGCGCTCGGGGACATGGACTTCAAGGTCGCTGGCACCCGAGATGGCGTGACCTCGATCCAGATGGACATCAAGATCGAAGAAGGTCTTACGGTGGAGATCCTCGAGGAGGCGCTCAAGCGTGCTCACACGGCCAGGATGCACATCTTGGACCTCATGGATGAGACATTGCCTGGGGCTCGAGAGGATCTTTCAACATATGCCCCACGCATTGTGTCAATCCAAATCAATCCAGAGAAGATCGGTGAGATTATTGGACCGAAGGGGAAGACGATTCGAGCGATTCAAGATGAATCAGGTGCCACAATAGAGGTTGATGATAGCGGGCTCGTTAAGATTGCCGCGGTTTCGGGAGAGGCTGGAACTCGCGCCCGGGAAATGATCGAGGCGATTGTTAAGGATCCAGAGATAGGCCGTATCTATGAAGGTCCAGTCAAGAACACTACAACCTTCGGTGCCTTCATTGAAATTATGCCAGGGACTGAGGGCCTATGTCATATCTCAGAACTCTCAGAGGATCGGACTGACCGGACTGAAGATGTGCTAAAAAGAGGTGATATTACGAGAGTCAAACTCCTTTCGATCGATGAAAAAGGAAGGTTGAGATTGTCTCGAAAGGCTGCCCTTGCAGAAGAGGCAGAGGGTACTTCCGAGGACGGGGTCGAGGATGAAGGCGCGGACAGTCTTGAGGTGATCGAAGACTGAGCTTTCCTGGCAATTGTATTGGGGGAATTAACCTACTTGCCCATCGGGATACTTTGTCTCGCACGACACCAGGCTTGACCGCTGCCTCTTCAGATGATGTTGAGCACATTTTTGAAACCCGGCTCACGAGTGGCATACATGTTCTCAGTGAGTATATACCCTCAGTACGTTCAGCTGCCGTGGGGGTGTGGGTACGCCAAGGATCGGCTCACGAAACCGATTCTGATTCAGGTGTGAGCCATTTACTTGAGCACATGGTGTTCAAGGGTACGGAAAGACGCTCAGCGTCAGAGATTGCACTCTCCTTAGAGAGTTTGGGAGGGCTCCTGGACGCGTATACGACGCGTGAACACACCTCTTATCAGGCGAGGGTCCTCGACGAGCATCTTGGGAAAGCTCTAGATGTACTAGCAGACCTAACTCTCGCCCCATTATTGAGTGATAACGACCTAGAGTTGGAGCGAGAAGTAATTCTAGAAGAGATAGCCCAAGTCCAGGATACTCCGGATGACTTGGTTTTTGAGATGCACTCTGATCAACTTTGGCAGGGACATCCATACGGTCGATCAATACTTGGAACGAAGACATCAGTCTCACAGCTTTCAAGCGACAAGCTCCGACAGCTACACCAAAGAACTTATCGAGGAGATAATCTTATTGTGGCTGCAGCTGGCAATCTCTGCCACGAAGAGCTTGTTGAGGCGGTAAGCCGGTTGTTCCCCACCCACTCTTCAGATGTAGATGACGTGTCTTTGGTTGTGGAACCAGAGGGGATAAAGCATGGGGATGCGTTCGTTGCACGCACTTCTGCTCAGACGCACATCGTATTTGGGACAAATGTGCCCGGACATTGTCATCCTGATCGGTATCCACTTGCACTCTTGTCTTCGGCCCTAGGTGGTGGAATGAGTTCCAGACTTTTCCAGAAAATTAGAGAGAAGATGGGACTCTGTTACTCGATCTATACTTATCAGTCTTTCTACAGTGCTGCCGGTATTTCTGGCGTCTACGTTGCGACACGACCTACTACAGCTCAAGCTGCAGTTGAAGCTATATCCACCGAGTTATCGACACTTGCAGCAAGTGGCTTAACTGTGGAGGAATTGGATAAGACTAAGAGACAGGTTAAGGGACAGGTCATGCTTTCTCTGGAATCTCCGGGCTCTAGGCTTCACCGACTTGCTTCGTTTGCGTTGCACAAAGAGCCATTTGTGGGCTTAGATGGAGTCTTAGAGAAGATCGACGCCGTATCTTTTGAAGAAATTCAGCGAGTGGCTGAAATGTACTACTCTCCTGACCATCATTTCGTGCTACGTCTGGGGCCAGAGGCGATCTAGAGGTAGCATTTTTCAAAGAACTGAGAACTGTGAGAATCGAATGCTGATTGGCGTACCCAAGGAAATCAAACCTGATGAATATCGTGTTGCCCTCACTCCAGCCGGGGCAGAGATGCTTTCTCAGGATGGACATAACGTCGTCATGGAGCGTGGTGCGGGCTTAGGAAGCGGCTTCACTGACGATTTCTATGCAGAAGCAGGAGTGGGACTGCTCGATACAGCGGAAGAGGTTTGGGCTCAGGCTGACATGATTATGAAAGTCAAGGAGCCTATACATCAAGAGTTACCGCACATGAGAGATGGTCAGGTGATTTTTACCTACTTCCATTTTGCAGCTGATGAAAACCTAACCAGAGCATGTTTAGAAGCAGGTGTGGTGGCGATTGCCTATGAAACTGTCAAACTATCTAGTGGAGAATTGCCCCTACTAACCCCAATGAGTGAAGTGGCAGGGCGCATGGCGGTCCAGGAGGGAGCCAAATATCTGGAGAAGCCACAAGGTGGGTTGGGGGTTTTACTGGGTGGAGTACCCGGGGTACTACCGGGCAAAGTTCTGATTTTGGGTGGTGGAGTTGTTGGCGCTAACGCGGCAAAGATGGCCGCAGGGTTAGGTTCGAGAGTCCATATAATGGACATCGATCTCGAGCGGCTGCGTTACCTGGATGATGTCATGCCTGCGAACGTCCAAGTGCTCTTCAGTACGCGATATGCGATTCGCAAACAAGTCAAAGACGCTGACTTAATTATCGGTGCCGTGCTGATTCCAGGAGCGAAGGCCCCGAGATTGATCAATCGTGAAGATTTGGCTTTGATGCGTCCCGGGACGGTGATTGTGGATGTTGCTGTGGATCAGGGTGGGTGTGTAGAGACGATCAAGCCAACTACCCATCAGGACCCGGTTTATCTGGTTGATGAGGTCATGCATTATGGGGTGGCGAATATGCCCGGAGGAGTCCCGCGAACAAGCACTCTTGCTCTGACCAATTCAACTCTCCCGTATGCACTCGCGCTTGCTGAGAAGGGATGGGAGCAAGCTTGTTTGCTGGATTCATCCTTGAAAACAGGAGTGAACATCGTCCACGGTCAGGTTACTTGTCAGGGTGTTGCAGATGCTTTCGGGATGGAATGCCATGATGTCAATGACTTATTGATGGGTTCGGCTCAGGTGTGACTCAAGAATTAAAGGTCCAATTTCAAAGGCTTCCGTCCAATCCGGATCTCCCATTACCGGCACGAGCGACACCACAGGCCGCCGGTTATGACATACGATCCGCTGAAACTAAGGTAGTGCTAGACCCGGGGGAGATTCGTTTAATAAGTACCGGGTTGATTATGGAGCTACCCGAAGGAATGGAATGCCAGGTGCGTCCGCGTTCGGGCTTGGCGCTGAACTATGGGATCACTCTGCCAAATAGTCCGGGTACTATCGATCCAGATTACAGAGGTGAAGTCAAGATTATTATCCAAAATCTCGGATCGGAGCAGGTTACGTTAATCAGGGGCGAGCGTGTGGCTCAGCTGGTCTTCTCGCTATTTCAAAGCCCGGAAGTGGCAGAGGTGGAAGAACTTAGCAATACGGACCGGGGAGAAAGTGGCTTCGGAAGTACTGGAACTGGTTAGGTACCATAGGATATCATCCCGATGCGTTTTGGATACTGGCTTCTGGTAGTCAGTAAACGTATGTTCTCGGGCCCTTTGAGCAGTGTAACACGCCCAAAAATCCCGAAGATTGCCCCATGACCTTGGAATGTCGACTGAACTGTTGTCTGGACTAAGTAGTTGGTTTAGCTCGGGACGTCTAGTCCCGGTGAATGACATTGCTGTCGACCTCGGCACTGCAAATACGTTGGTCTACGTGAAGGGCGAGGGCATTGTACTCAACGAACCATCTGTAGTGGCAGTTGAAAAGGGAAGCAGCAGAATCATGGGCATAGGGCTCGAGGCCAAGCGCATGCTCGGGCGCACACCGGAAGGGATCGAGGCGATTCGTCCTTTAAAGGACGGGGTAATCGCTGATGTAGACGTAACAGAGATGATGCTTCGGCACTTCCTAGTTCAGGTTACACATAAACGAATCTTTCGGATCAAGCCTCGCGTAGTCATAGGTGTTCCGTCTGGGATTACTGAGCTTGAGCGTAGGGCAGTCCGGTCATCGGCTATGTCAGCTGGAGCGAAGATTGTATACATGGTGGATGAGCCAATGGGGGCGGCCATAGGGGTGGGTCTTCCGGTGGAAACACCAACTGGGAATATGGTTATCGATATTGGTGGAGGTACTACGGAGATTGCGGTCATCGCGCTGTCAGGAATTGTCTCTAACACATCAATCCGAGTCGGAGGAGACGAACTTGATGCGGCGATCGTCACATTTCTTCGGAAGAACTACAATCTGCTTATCGGTGAGCCGACAGCGGAGGCCATCAAGATCCAGATTGGGTCAGCGTTTGATGTTGGTGAAGAGCGAGAGATGGAGGTAAAGGGCAGGGACCTGGTATCTGGTATCCCAAAGACTGTGACCGTCCACTCGCAGGAAGTTCGAGAGTGCATACAAGAGCCAATTCAGGCGATTGTCGAGGCCGTGCGTCGAGCGCTTGAAATTACTCCACCTGAACTCTCCTCAGACATTGTGGACCGAGGGATCGTGATGACCGGTGGTGGCGCACTGATCCGAGGACTGGATCGGTTATTGCAGCACGAGACTAACCTCCCAATCCATGTGGATGAAGAACCGCTAACGTGTGTGGTGCGAGGTGCAGGCCGGATCCTCGATGATCTCCACCACTATCGTACTGTTCTAGTCCAATAGGAGGCAGGAGTCTTGGCGGCGTTCAGGCCCGAGCCGGAGCACGCTGAGGGTCAACGACGTCAGAATCTACTCGCAATCTCATTCTTTATCCTGGCATTAGTCACCGCATATATCCCAGCCGATATGCAACAAAGCATCGCCTGGTCGATGCGAGTCACAACTCTGCGGCCCTTCATCTTGACTCAGCAATGGGTAGTTGCCGCTAAGGAAAATGCTACAGAGACAGGCATCCTAAGAGCTCAACTAGACTCTCTTACCGCTAGGCTATCCTCGCAGGCCGGTCTTTTGGATGAGAACCGAGTCCTTAGGGATTTGCTTGATTTAGCTGAGCGAGGTGAGGGTTTTTTCCGTCCTGCGACAGTATTGCGTTCAGGAATTCCTGGATCGGAGAGCATGTTTTTTTTGGAGCTCGGGTCAGGGGATGGGATTGAAAATGGGGCCCCGGTGGTGAATAGACATGGATTGGTGGGTAGAATCCTGGAAGTACGACAAGAAATGTCAGTAGGTATGGACTGGACTCATCCCGATTTCCGTGTAAGTGCGATGCTTCAGGACGGTCGCATATATGGTATAGTAGAGAATCGGCGAGGAGCCTTCCGGGAAGAGGATCGATTAGTGCTCAACGGGACTGCGTACTACGAAACCGCGTCCGACGATACCCCAGTGGTGACTAGTGGGCTCGGTGGCATGTTTCCGAGAGGGATTCCTATAGGCCGTATAGCTGGTATTGAGGAAGTTCAAGGACAGTGGAGGAAGGCCTATCGACTTCGGCCGATGGTAGAGCCGGGTTCTGTCACACACGTTATTGTCTTCACTAATCGCGTGCCGGATAACGTGGATCAACTCTGGTCAGACGATTCTCTAAGTACCGTAGAAAAGGAGATTGTGGAGCGCAGGGAGCCATGAGTCAGAGCATCAGATTATCGCTCGTTGTTCTATGCCTTTTCTTGGCTCACTTCATAATGCATGTGGGGCTTGGGCTGGGGCCTGTGGTACCGGATATGCTCACCATTGCGCTACTTCTGGCTGCACGAGAAATCGGTATAGGATGGGCCTCTGGACTTGGGCTTGCGTTTGGGCTCTTAGAAGACTCACTAAGTGTCCTGACTTTTGGGGCTAGCAGCGTGGCCATGACGGTGACTGGAGCCCTGGGGGCGACTACACGGAACCTGTTCGTGGGTGATTCACTAAGTTTTCAGCTTTCGTACTTCATTCTCGGAAAATGGGCTCGCGAGTTACTTCATTGGGTAATGGCGGGTGAGGCTCTGCGTCTCCCATTTCTTGAACAAGTGATGCTGAATGGTCTCTTAGGGGGTGTATACGCTGCAGCTATAGCGACGCCACTCATGGTATTGATGGGATGGCGTAGGAGAGAAGAGAGATGAACCTATATCACCCGCACTCTCGGAGGCAGCGAGCGCGAGGTTTATATCTGACCATGGGGATCTTGATGGGTATCCTCACTGTTGCGTTCTTCAGACTTCAAGTGTTGCGCTCGGATACTTGGGAACTGAGAGCGGAGTCAAACCGTATTCGCCAGCTCCCAATTCCTGCTCCACGAGGCACTATCCACGATCGAAATGGCCGTGTCATTGCCGATAATGTTCCGGGCTATGCGATAACACTTCTACCTGGGCCACCAGACTCTATCCGAGCGACGCTCAATAAAATGAGCCAGTATATGGAGATCTCGGATGAGCGTATTGAGTCTCTGCTAGCGTTCCTTACGCGTTATGGCAGGCAGCCTCTGGTGGTGGACTCTGATGCTGACTTCCCAGTGGTGAGTGCTCTTCAAGAACGCCGAACAGAGTTCCCGACAGTCTACATCGAAATGAGACCGCGGCGCAGGTATTTTGGAGGTGAGGCAGCGGCCCATGTACTCGGCTACGTCGGAGAAATCACTGCTGATGAACTAGCATCCACTGACTTTTCCCAGGACCTTTATGAACAGGGCATGGTCGTGGGAAAGGCGGGTGTGGAGAAGCAATATGAATCGATCCTACAGGGCAGAAGAGGTCTCAAGTACGTTGAAGTAGACGCTCGTGGGCGTATCGTAGGTGACTTCGGTGCCTTCAGAGTGGACCCCGGTGAGGGAGGAGAGAGCCTCCACCTGAATATTGACATCGAGTTGCAGGAGTGGATCCACCGCATCTTTCCCAAATCATTGTCCGGGGCTGTGATAGCGTTGGACCCGGAAGACGGGGGTGTTCTCGCCCTCTATTCTAACCCAGGATATGACCCCAATGACTTTGTGAGTGGAATATCAAGCGAACTTTGGGAAGACCTCAACGCTGATAATCGCAACCCCCTGTTCAATCGTGTTGTACTGGGTCTCTACCCCCCTGCGTCGACCTGGAAATTGGCTGTGGCCGGAATTGGCCTAGATCTTGGAGCGATCACACCGGACGAGAAGATGCCTGTCCCGTGCACTGGGTCCTATGCTTTTGGTGACCGATCCTACAGGTGCTGGGACCCTGACGGTCATGGGTTCAACAACTTAGCTGAGGCAATTGGTAATTCTTGCGATGTCTATTTTTATCAACTTGGGCTTAGAATTGGGCTTGATCCGCTTCTGCGGCGCTCCACAGAAATTGGCTTCAGCCGACGGTGTGGTATTGATCTTCCCCAAGAGAGTCAGGGAATTTTTCCATCTGAGAGAGAGTTTTGGGAGCGGCGGTTCGGGTACACTCCTCGGGAAGGGGAGATCCTCCCGCTTTCAATTGGTCAGGGCCCGAATTCCCAAACACCTCTTAAGATAGCTCAGTTCTATCTTGCACTTGCTAGAGATGGATCCGCTCCGACCCCCGTCCTGGCTCGTGATCTGAAAATTGGGGACACATGGGCCCTTGATCTAGAGCCTGACCATATGGAGGCTCTCCGTGAGGGGTTGAGGAAGGTCACAGCCCCAGGTGGTACCGCCCACTTCGGTACAGCGCTCGAACATTGGGAAGTCCTAGGCAAAACAGGTACTGCTGAGCACGGACTGAGTCAGGCCGGCCTCGCTGAGCCACATGCTTGGTTCGCTGGAATGGCCGGCCCTTTCGGTGGATCTCCGGGCATTGTGGTGGTAGTGATCGTGGAATATGGGGAGAGTGGCTCCGCGATAGCTGCCCCCATCATGGCAAAAACAGCTGACTACTACCTCAGAAGGAAGCACGGTATCCCAACGGACAGTGTGCAAACGTACTTGGATCATGTGCAGATTGGGCCTGTGCCAACCTGGTATCAAGAGCGCTATCCTGCCGTAATTGCTGCTATGCGATGACGCGTCAATTGACGAAATGGCTCTTGGAACCTTCTCTGGTGCTAGCCGTCCTCGCTCTCACATGTTTTGGGGTGGCAATGATCTATTCTGCAGGAGTTGTCCATATCCCAAACGATGTAACTCAGAATGCATGGATCCGCCAAGGGACATGGTTCGTACTTGCAGTGACAGCGTTCATTGTTGTGGTTCGGGTCCCGGTGCGCTGGATCGAATGGGTCGCCCTACCCTCATATACGCTCAGTATCCTACTTTTGGTAGCTACTCTTGTAGTCGGGACAGGGGTGGGGACAGCTGCAGGTGTGAAAAGTTGGATTCAGATTGGATCATTCAGTTTCCAACCATCCGAGATCGCGAAGATTGCGACTATCCTGTTTCTAGCAAGATTCTTATCACAGAGGAAGGACCCGCTCAATTCAGTTCAGGATCTTCTGCTTCCTGCACTCTTGGTTGGGCTTCCACTGGTACTCGTCATGCTCCAACCTGACTTGGGTACCGCGATGGCGTTTGGGGGGATCCTTTTCGCGATGTTCTTCTGGGCGGGAACCCCAGTGATCCTACTTCTCCTTATAGCCAGTCCTGTCCTTGGCCTAATGCTTTCCTATGACACGATTATATGGTCCGGCTATATAGTTGCATTAGTTGGCTTCCTGTATCTCTTCCGCTATCGGCTTCTTCTATTTGAGTCTATTGGAGTAGTTCTTGCTAATCTAGCAGCTGGCACGGTAGCTCAACCCCTCTGGAATCGACTTGCCATCTATCAACAAAATCGCATCCTTGTTTTTCTTAATCCGGAAGTAGACCCCCGTGGAGCTGGATACCAGCTCATTCAATCGAAAGTCGCAGTTGGAAGCGGCGGGGTCATGGGTCAAGGATTCACTTTAGGTTCTCAAAAACGGTATGACTTTCTTCCCGAGCAGCATACTGACTTTATCTTCAGTGTTGTGGGGGAAGAGCTTGGGTTCATCGGCACTGTGCTCGGGATCCTCGCTTTTTGCTTCATCCTGGGACGTCTGGTGCACCTGGCGACACGGACGCCAGATCCCTTTGCCGGCTTGGTAGTGCTTGGTATCTTCGGTGCCTGGCTTGCCCATATCTTCGTAAATATCGGCATGACTGTCGGTGTAGTACCGATCACCGGTATACCACTTCCATTTGTGAGTTACGGAGGCACGTTCCTTTTAATGTGTTGGATCTCCTTGGCTATTGCTGTTCGTGTAGCCCACGAAGGCTAGGCAAGCTGCTTGGATAAACGTGGACTGCATCGACAAAAGGAATCGGCAACTGAGGGTTAGGCGGACAGATCACCCCTGGCATTCACCTATTCACTCTGAATGACTCGAATAATGTATGACTTGCCCAGCCCACTCACATACACCAAAAGACAGCTTTGATGGCTTGGTTCAGGAAGGACAAGAAGCCTCTTGAGGCTCGAAAGAAGAGAGAAGTGCCTGCGGACATTTTTGAGCAATGTCCGGGCTGTGGAGAGGTACTCTATCGAGAACGACTCGCAAGGAACTTCAGCGTTTGTGAGTCGTGTGGTCACCACCTCAGGATCTCGGCTGAGGGCTACTTAAGTATTCTTTTGGATCCAGGGAGTTTTGAAGAACTCGATGGGGACCTTAGAGCTAGTGATCCCTTGGAATTCGTGGACGTTAAACCCTATGTGAACCGAATTGCGACAGCAGAGTCAGCTGGAAAAAGTGAGGCTGTGGTGACTGCATCCGGACGACTTGATGGAATTGAAATCGCAATTGCGGCAATGGATTTTTCCTTCATCGGAGGTTCGATGGGATCAGTCGTTGGAGAAAAAATTGCGAGAGCATGTCGGTTAGCTCTTCAGCGAAGTGTACCCTTTATCATCGTAAGCCAATCAGGTGGCGCCCGCATGCAGGAAGGCATCTACTCCTTGATGCAAATGGCTAAGACTTCCACAATACTAGCGAGGCTGCATGAGGCATCCCTTCCGTTTATCTCAGTCTTAACAAACCCCACAACTGGTGGAACCACTGCATCCCACTCAATGCTTGGGGATGTGAACCTGGCCGAGCCAAATGCCCTCATTGGCTTCACTGGGCCGAGGGTGATCGAGGAGACAATCAAGCAGAAACTCCCTAAGGGATTTCAACGCTCAGAGTTTCAATTGGAACACGGGATGATAGACCTGGTGGTAGACCGACGTGACCTTAAGGAAACCATCGCCGTGATCCTCAGACATCAACGAGCTGGGTGGACGGAATAGCGGGCGCCCAAGAACTTCAGGCTAGGCTAGACGGCGGCTTTTTTCTTGACGATCTAACTGATCGCCTGTTCCCGTCGCTCGCCTCTGGTGTTCGTTGGGGGCTTGAGAGAACTGAAAAGGCTCTAAAGAGTTTGGGTGACCCCCATCGAAGTTACCGCACCATCCATGTAGGCGGCACTAATGGAAAAGGTTCCGTCACAGCCACTTTAGCGGCAGTCCTTGAGACGGCTGGCTTTCGTACTGGCTGCTACACCTCACCTCACCTGTGTTCGTTCAGAGAACGGATTCGTGTCGCTGGTAATCCCTTGACTCAAGATCGAGCGTTGGATCTTGCCGAAGAGCTAATGAATGTTCCCGAAATCTGTGGACTCACCTTCTTTGAGGCAGCCACAGTACTTGGGTTGTACGCTTTTGAACGTGAGGATGTCGAGGTTGCAGTGATCGAAGTTGGGTTGGGAGGGCGCCTTGACGCTACCAATGTCATTTCCCCTGAGATTACCGGGATCACCAATGTAGCACTCGATCATTCAGCCTACCTAGGTAATTCATTGATAGGGATAGCGCGGGAAAAACTGGGTATTGTGAAGCCAGGTATCCCGCTCGTAACAACAGAACCTGACAAAGGGTTACTAGAAATATTCCGTGAAGTGACAAGGGATATAGGATCTCCCTGTCTGAAGGCAACTGAACCTGCACCCGATAGAATTGGAGTCAGTCCTGATCGAACTCGCTTCACTCTGGAGACGAATGCTTGGGGACAGATTGAGATTGAGACACCCCTTGTCGGACGCCACCAGGCGACCAACGCTGCCCTGGCGGTCGAAATGCTTCAGCATATGCCTGAGGATCTACGACCTGAGTTAGAGACATTAAGAGCGGGGATTGCTACTGTTGAGCATCATGGGCGGAATCAGATTGAAGTCATTGATGGACGAGTGTGGTTCTTTGACGTGGCGCATAATGTGGCGGGGATGGATTCCCTTATTGATACCATCGACAGTCTTGATCTTCCACGTCCGCTTGTTGCTTTGGTTGCGGTCTTGGGTGACAAAGATTGGAGAAGCATGCTTTCCTCTCTCCTCTCTCGAATGGATTCAGCACTCTTGACCCAACCTCCCTCTGCACCTCTGGACCGTCGTTGGAAACCAGAGGATGCGTTCCAGACCCTGGAGAAGATCGCACAACTTCGAATTGAGGAAGATTTCGAACAAGCGCTGATACAAGCCCGGAGTGAGGCAGGGCAGGGTACTGTGCTTGTTACGGGGTCGGTGCACACCGTAGGAAGTGCCCTTAAGATTCTCAAAAGGGAACCACTGAGAGGTGAGTCATGTTGAACTGGGCTCTCCAATTCACTGTTGCTACCCCATTGTAGATCTGGACTGGCCTCCTAGATTTCGCGCCACCATGGCTAATTCAGTGTTTCCGAGACTTCCGGGGTTCCGAGACTTCCCACCGGAAGAATTCGCGCTCCGGACTCATATTTGTGAGGCCTGGCGCCGGGTAGCTCATAGGTATGGTTTCCTAGAGTATGATGGCCCTCCTCTCGAACCGATTGAGTTATACGTTCAGAAAAGCGGTGATGAAATTGTTAACCAGCTTTACTCCTTTACGGACAAGGGTGACCGAGAGGTATCTCTGAGGCCAGAGATGACACCGTCACTCGCTCGCATTCTAGGGGCGAGGAGCAGGGGGATGAGTAAGCCGATCCGTTGGTTTAGTCTCCCACAGCTATTTCGGTACGAGCGACAACAACGCGGCCGACTAAAGGAACACTTCCAGTGGAATGTGGATCTTATTGGAGAGGCTGGCTTAGCTGCTGATGCTGAGATTCTTGCAGTTGCAATTGATGGGCTTCGTGAGCTTGGTTTAACATCTGAAGATTTTGTCGCTCGAGTATCGGATCGTGGACTAGTACAAATACTTCTTGAGGTGTTAGGGGTACCTGAAGGTGCAGTTGCTGGCACCCTTGCTATAGCCGATAAGCTAGGAAGAACACCGGAAGCGGCTGTGCGAGAGAAGCTTGTAACAGATGTGGGTTTTTCGGATGATCTGGCAAAACAAGTTCTTGCGGTATTTCTTGCCCCCTCACTTGAAGACATTGACGCACAGCTTCTCTCCGACAGCCGGGTCTCGGAGCGGATTACATCATTCCGTGAATTCGTAGCAAGACTAGGTACGATGGGCTTGGGTGAGTATGTGGAGGTCGATCTAAAGATTGTACGAGGCCTAGCATACTATACCGGAGTTGTCTTCGAACTCTTTGACCGGAAGGGAGAACTCCGAGCGATTTGCGGAGGAGGGCGTTACGATCGTTTGCTTGAACTTGTCGGAGGGGAACCACTTCCTGCGACCGGATTCGGGATGGGTGACGTAGTACTAGGCGAACTCCTTTCTGATCGCGGACTCGTTCCAACGTTCCAAAGAGAACTCGACTACTTTGTCGTTGTCGTCTCAGCACAGGAGCGCCCGGAGGCATTGAGGATTGCTCAGGCCCTCCGTGAGTCCGGCAAGAGCGTCGCTTATTCTTTACGTGATCAGTCTTTATTGAAGCAGATGAAGGTTGCAGCCCGTGAGGGTGCATCCGTCGTTCTTATTATAGGCCCAGGTGAGCTAGAGAGGGGTTGTTTCATTGCTAGAGATATGACATCGGGGGAGGAGCAGGAGGTCGTGCTTTCGGACCTCGTGTGAATCAAACGAATGGAACCGATCAAGAAGATGTGAGAGTGACCCAGGAGGTAACTGCACGAGCTATCCGTCGCCTCAACGTTTTGGAGTGGGTGATTCTGGGTGGTGCAGGACTAATCGCCGTCCTTGGTGGGGCTCTGGTGTCCTGGTTGATTGCCGCGCAGTTGAAGGTTTCTTTCCGGTTAACCTGGATCGGTCTATCGATGCTTCTTTTAGTTGTTCCTGGGCTGATCGTGATCCTTCGGTCGGGGAGAGGTGGGAGCACATCAACCGTGATATCGAAACTAAAGACCAAAGAGAAAGATGGGTAACAATAAGCAACTGACATCACAGAGTGAGGACTTCTCAGCTTGGTATAATGAAGTAGTTCTAAGGGCCGAGTTGGCGGATCACTCTCCGGTACGTGGGAGCATGGTGATCAGGCCTTGGGGTTATGGGATTTGGGAGCATATGCAGAGTGCGCTCGATACCATGTTTAAGGAAACAGGTCATGAGAATGCATACTTTCCTCTTCTGATTCCCATGAGCTTCATTGAGAGAGAGAAAGAGCACATAGAAGGATTTGCTCCGGAATTGGCGATTGTGACAAGGGCAGGAGGTAAGGAGTTGGAAGAGCCCTATGTCGTGCGGCCCACTTCAGAGACGATTATCTATTCGATGTATGCAAAGTGGGTCCAGAGCTATCGAGACCTACCTGTGCTTATGAACCAGTGGGCTAATGTCATGCGTTGGGAAATGAGGACTCGTCTCTTTCTCCGCACATCTGAATTTCTATGGCAGGAAGGACATACCGCGCACGCGACCGCAGGTGAAGCTGAGGAAGAAACGCTTCTGATACTCGAATTATACCGAAAGTTCATGGACGAGTGGTTGGCGATGCCTCCAATCACTGGCCTGAAGTCTGATTCAGAGAAATTCGCTGGAGCGGTAAATAGCTATTCTTGCGAAGCTTTAATGAAGGACAAAAAGGCACTACAGGCAGGTACATCACACTTTCTTGGTCAGAATTTTTCAAAGCAGTTCGAACTAACATTCCAATCAGAGGATGGTGCGGAGGAATACGCTTGGAATACATCTTGGGGGGTCTCCACTCGCTTAATCGGTGGGGTGGTGATGACTCATGGGGATGATAGCGGGCTAGTTATCCCTCCACGTCTTGCCCCGACTCAGGTAGTGATCATTCCTATACTAGCAGGTGAAGAGACTTCGGGGGTGCTAGAGAAAGCTGATGAAGTGCTCGGTCGATTGAAGAAGCTGGGAGTTAGGGCAAAGATCGATAGTCGTGACAATCTCTCACCAGGGGCGAAGTACTTTGAGTGGGAGCGAAAGGGCGTGCCATTTCGCGTGGAAATAGGGCCCAAGGATCTCCAGAATGAACAGCTTGCACTCGTGCGTCGGCTAACACCTGAAGGAGAAAATCGGAAAGCTTTTCTTCCCGAAACCGAAGCCATCACGAAACTTCCAGAGAAGCTCGAGTATTTCCAGGACGATTTACTTGAAGCTGCCCGAACGAGGCGTGACGACAGCACGGTACGTGGTGTGAATAGTTTTGGTGAGCTTAAAGAAGCGTTCGATTCAGGGGCGGGTTTCGTGTACACAGGATGGAGTGGAAATCCCGCTGTAGAGGACACGGTAAAGGAGCAGTTAAAGGCAACTATTCGTGTTCTTCCTGGTGAAGAGTTTCTCTCTGAGAGTCCCCCTAGAAAGTGTGTCTCAGGTGATACAGATTCTGTTACGGAAGTGGTTTGGGCCAGAGCTTACTGAGTACGTCTTTCCTTTGATGATTTGGCTAAAGGAGAGCAATGAACCAAGCGCATGATCGAGTCCTGATTCTTGATTTCGGTTCCCAATTCACACAATTGATTGCTCGTAGGATTCGAGAAGAATCCGTGTATTGTGAGATCCACTCCCCTGATAAATCTCTTGAATGGATTAAGGCCTGGGACCCGGCTGCCGTAATTTTGAGTGGAGGGCCTGCATCTGTTTATGATGAGGATGTACCGACTGCAGATATTGGGCTTTTGGAAGCAGGTATACCAATTCTAGGGATTTGTTATGGCTTCCACCTCATTGCCCATCTTGAAGGAGCTAGAGTTGAACAGGGGAAACGGGAATACGGACGTGCTGAGCTTCAGGTTCAAGTAACTGACGGAATATTCGAAGGCTTCCATCAGGGGAAAACAACAACTGTATGGTGCTCTCACGGAGACCATGTGGATGAACCTCCTTCCGGCTACGAAAGCCTAGCCTCTACTGACACACTTCGCGTTGCGGCTTTCCGCGCGATAGACCGCCCGATTTACGCAGTCCAGTTCCATCCTGAAGTGGCACACACCGATCGAGGTGATGAGATTCTCTCGAATTTCCTTTTCAAGGTTGCCGAGTGTCGCCCAACCTGGACAGCTGGGGCTTTCATCGACGATACCGTGGCGCGGATTCGTCAACAGGTTGGTGAAGCCACAGTGATTTGCGGTCTGTCTGGAGGCGTTGATTCTTCAGTGGCAGCAGTTCTCGTGCATCGAGCCATCGGAGATCGACTGACCTGTATCTTCGTGGATCATGGATTGCTGCGTAAGCAAGAGCGTGAAGAAGTAGAGCTCATGTTCCGAACACATCACAAAATGAAACTTGTGGTTGAGGAAGCTTCCGGCCCGTTTTTAGATGACCTTTCCGGGGTCGTTGATCCTGAAGAAAAGCGGCGAGCTATCGGAAATCGGTTTATCCAAGTGTTCGAAAATACGGCTCGCCGAGAGGGTACTGAAGCCACTTTCCTTGTGCAGGGGACCCTGTATCCCGATGTCATAGAATCAGTTTCTGTAGGCGGCCCCTCAGTTACGATCAAGAGCCATCACAATGTGGGGGGTCTCCCTGAGGATGTTCCATTTGAACTTATTGAGCCTCTGAGGGAGTTGTTTAAGGATGAGGTCCGACAAGTCGGTCGCGAATTGGGTCTTTCTGAAGAATTTGTAGGGCGACATCCCTTCCCAGGTCCTGGCCTGGCGATCCGTATTCTCGGTGAAGTTACAGAGGAACGTCTCGCTATCTTAAGGGAGGCGGATGCGATCTATCTCGAAGAAATCCGATTAGCTGGTCTTTATGATGAAATTTGGCAAGCATTTGCCATTCTATTGCCGGTTCAGTCTGTGGGTGTGATGGGAGATGCTCGAACATACGAAAATGTTCTATCCCTAAGAGCGGTAACTTCCAGAGATGGTATGACCGCTGACTGGTACCCGTTTCCGAGTGAAGTGCTAGCAAGCATTTCTACACGGATTATCAATGAGGTGAGGGGAGTGAACCGTGTCACGTATGACATCAGCTCAAAGCCGCCAGCGACCATTGAGTGGGAATAGAAAGTAAATGAAATCAGTAACCTGAATTAACCGGTCAAATCAATTGGATCGCCATATCGATTGGCTTCCTTGGATCCTTCCTCACAGGTCCAAATAATTAAAGGAATTACGCCAATTATCGTAATCGACCACAACTGACGCCATCCACTTTTACCTGTATCATGCAATCTTCTTGCACCAGCAGCTAATGAAGGGATAGTTACTGCTAGTCCTGAAATTCCAGAGAGGATATCCGACCCAGCCATTCCACCAGCCATTCCCCCTAGAATAGCTGCAAGCAAATAAAGTAAGGTACAGAAAAGGTAGAACCACCAATATTCACTTCTAGAAGCTCTTTCATCAAAGTTTGCATACTTGGAGAAGCAGACTGAGACAGATTGGCCAAAAGTCATTTTTTTCCTCATCAACTGTT